>Ga0181471_100269_pt2 | contig 15026 bp, 11 predicted proteins | sample InSIn5gowninarea_FD_119083 | JGI IMG/M metagenome (GOLD analysis project Ga0181471, IMG submission 119083) | Clean room microbial communities from NASA Spacecraft Assembly Facility at Jet Propulsion Laboratory, Pasadena, California, USA -... ...
GTGTGTGTGTGTGTGCATGTTTAAGTTTTGTTTACTTTTATTTTTAGAATCTATTCTCATAACATATAGTAATATTTAGAATTTTGTACATAAATGAAATATACTAGTATTAAAATTTTAATGCTTTTTTTTAATTGAGATAAATCAATATTAAAATTTAACATATTGCATATAATTGAAAGAGATAATATAATACAATAGTTATACATTCTTATAGTTATTTAATTGAACAAATTTCGTTAATTAAACAAATTTCTTTTTTATAAAGACAATTGACCCAATTTTCATAACAAGTCTTTAGATAAGGTACAATATATTAATATTATGACTTTGAAAGTTAAGATATGATTAAGATATATTAATAATAAAAGTTTAAATTCAGTATATAATTGAGATAAACAACATTTTATGCTTGTACTATTTAATATATTATTAATATGATAAATGTAAATGTAAGTTGTAAACTATTTGTATCCAACATTATGAAGTGAATAAAAAACCATAATTTTCTAATTATAGATATTCATAATAAAATGACACACCAACAATATAAATGTTGAAATAAAACATTTACATATCACTCTTCACTCCCATCATCTTGATTATCTCCATCGTTTGGAATTACAACATTGTTGTTGTCAAATATGTTTAGATCTCAAAGCATGTCTCAGTAAAAATCACCAATCTTGATCTAACACATCTGGGTAAAAAATGCATGGTTGTGATGTTTTAGGAAAACATAAAGCTTCTTTGTCACAACCAACATATTTTTGGAGTTAATACATATAATCTCACTATCACAATATACCTTTACATTATTCTGATTAAAGGTATCCCACCAATTGCACTTGAAAATAATACATTGTAAAGATGAGAAATCCACTTGCATGATCTATTGTATATTTCCAACGTAACCTAACTTCCCCTCTATTAGGTTTCCATCATGGTGAAAAGAAAGACTAGATTGGTCAAACTCAACATACACTCCACAATCGTATTCCATGTTTCCCCCATCAACATCCTAAGTGCGAAAATGATTTCCGTATTCCCACATAGATTGGAATAAATGCACATGTAAAAATGAAAAAACTTACATTTAAAAAATCCAAGTATTAATAAAAGCATAATACTTTTTGCAATCCAAATATGCATAGTAAATTCAACGTGGTAATTAAAGATATTATTATGGATTTAATTCTGCACCCAATCCCTATGTTGGGTGCATCATTTTATCTAGGGGGGTAATTGCTTCCCTTGGGCTCTTCCTATACCCAAGGCAGACTAGAAATGCACCAAAACATGACCTTTTTAGATCTAAATTGAATTACACTTAAAATACAAGAAAAGGTACATGGTTTATTCTGGTTGTCCTCGTGTAATCTATGATCCCAAAGCCTCGAAGATTCTCCTTTGATCCCTTCTATGATCCCTGCACACAAAAGAACAACAACTACCCAAGATCATGTGTATACGACTCAAATCATATTAGACATATTAAACAAATAAATCATTCCTTTCAATTAATTACATATGCAAATCAAATGAACATCACATCAACACATAATTGAAAAGGAGGCTAAGTCTGTACTTCTATTAAAATAATGGAAGAGAGTTACTATCAAACTGACATGGCTCTTCCAAGTTCCTTGCTCTTACTCAAACTAGCAGCATAAGTTTGCTTCTCTATTCTTCTCCTTCAAAATCTCCTTTCCAAATCTCCCCTTCTTCTATGAGAGGGGTTCTATTTATAGGGTGAAGAGATGAGGTTAGAGATAAGATATACACCTAAAATACTTGAAACTATCTAAGATTATGTTCATCCCTACGAACCACCTCGAAACGTTTCCAGAAAATCGCTCTTCTAGATCGTCTCTGACTATTGTGGTGCAAGTCGTGACAGTGTTGTAGGTGACAATGTTGCAAGTAGCGACGATGTCACGGGTGACTATGTTGCAAGTACCGATGAGTCATGGGTGACTGTGTTGCAAGTAGCGACGTAGTCATTAAAGATCCAAAAAATAGGAAAAAATCATGAAGAAGGAGTATTTCAGCTCATCTTATCCTCAGAGGATGCTAGGTGGAATTTTGGTGGATAACAGATGCCCCCTAAAGTGTGAAGTCAGAGGATATGTTTGATGGCCGAAACACTTTATAAATAATAGTCAGCTCGTGTGTGAGAAACCAAAGTAGGAAATAACCATGATCAGTCCTGCAGTGGAAGATGTCTGAGGAAGGCATACCCATGCTCGGTAATGAAAACAAAGCACAACCGCCAAAAGTACATTGTAGATCCATGCGAGTATCAACTAAGGATATGGCCATGACCAATACATAGTGGATCCATACCTCCATGACTAATAGGACAAAATGCAGCCACGAACAATACACAGTGGAGCTATGTCATGAGAAAAAACATAGCCATAGTCCAATACAAAGTGGATCTATGTGACAGTAAGAGTACCAGCATGATGACCATACTAGAATAAAAAAAGTACTCCATTAATCTCCATCACAGTCTAGGAATGTAATTGAGTCACCCAGGGTCTCCGTCTCAATCCTATTTACTACAATTCTAACCATGTGAAAAAAGATGTTGTCGTCGAACATGGTAGAAATCGCTTGATTACCAGTCATTGATGTATACCATTAACAAGAGCAAGAGAAATCACCAATAATGATGAGGATCCTCAAGGTATAGTAGTATATTCCAATGATATGTGAATAAATGAGTTGAAGTCAAACATTCATGGAATTTTCTGATCAAAGGTCAATGATGTAAACCACATGTCAAAAATTAAGATACTCACCATTGAGGCATGTGAGTTCCAAAGGTACTAAATAGGTTCTCAGTTTGATTACTGGATGATGTGTTGAGGTCAACAGGAACATACTTGTTGAAGGAGGGAAATGATTAATCCCTCATCAATGACGTGAAAAAGGAGTAAGATGATGTCAAGAGATCAAAAGAGTAGGACTGACACAGGTACAATGTTGGAATATGGGTACACAGGACTAAGAATGGTAGACTCTAGGTAGATGATCTTTGAACCAATATGCACGACAAAAATTGACTTGGGAACACTGACACAATGAGGGACATAACATTCTCAGATGATGATGGGATAAGTAACTGATCATGGGAAGATAAAGGCTTGGAGGAATGGAATGACTCAAAGTAAATGGATCACCCAAATATATGGAAAAGACGTGACAATAGGTGCAAGGTTCAAAGATGACTCGATGGAATGCTGCCAAAAATGGATATAGACACAATGGCTTTCCCTTTTCAAACTTTCCCACACCATGATGGGTGAGTACCCCCTTTTTTTTAGCAAGCTTAAGGAGGATAATAGACGCTCGGTATTGCTAACCTTCGGTGAGTCCCTCAGTATATTTTTAATGAACCTGCCAAAGGAGTAGTTCAGTCCCATAAGGGTCTTTCACTGTAATTTTTAACGAGTCCAGAGAAAGTAAACTCATATGTTTTTCATATTTAGAGAGTTTGAAAAACAACTAAAATAAAACTCTAGCAAGTTCTCTTTTCGTAAAATAATCAGGATGGTCCGAAAAGAAGAGAAAATCATGCCAAACTCATATCATTCCATTGATTTACGAGTACGAGATGACAAACAATAAACTTGGCAACATTTTTCTAAGAGGTTTAATGAGTGTGAAAATGGAGCCAAAAACAATCAGAATCTTTTTCATCATTAGTCTATACGGGTCAAAAAAGCGAAAAGCGCCACACATAGATGCCGGTTCAAATACTTTTAGGAGCGTGAACAGAAGCAAGTTCACTTGGTAATCTTTTCATGTTTTGGGAGTCTTAAAAGAAACTTAAATAAGACTATGTTGGGGCTCCTTTCTCGTAAATAATATTTTGGGGCTGAGACAAAGATAAGCTACCACCCAAACGATGACTTTTCATGGTTTAACGAGCTCAAAAATGAAAAATCATGCTCATAATGACCATTTTTTAATGAGCTTGAAATGAAGACTTTGCACGGAATCTTTTTCATAATTAGTCCATACAATTTGAAAAGGTTAAAACAATTGCATCGACGCTTACTCAAATACTTTTACAAGCATGAGAAAACAAGGTCACTTGACAATCTTTTCATTTTTAGGGAGTTTGAAAAGAGCTTAAAGGGGACTCCGAAAAGTTTCTTTCTCGTACTTAGTCCATGTCAGGCCGAAAAAGAATAACCTACCACTAGTTTGGACATCATTTTATAGTTTAATGGAATTTAAAATGACAAATCATGCTCTTATGGTCTACTTCATTTTTTAACGAGATTGTAACATAAAAGAACCATGCTCGGTAAGACTAGTTTTTAATGAGCATGAAACAAATGACTTTGCTCGAAAAGACCATTTTTTAGCGAGCTTGAAATGAAGACTTTGCTCGAAAACGAGCTTGAAACAATGACTTTGCTCGAAATGACCATTTTTTAACGAGCTTGAAATGATGACTTTGCTCGAGAATCCCATTTTTTAACAAGCTTGAAATGATGACTTTGCTTAAAAACTCCATTTTTTAATGATCTCCAAACAATGACTTTGCTCGAGAATCCTATTTTTTAACAAGCTTGAAATGATGACTTTTCTTGAAAAATCCATTTTTTAACGAGCTTGAGATGATGACTTTGCTTGATAACTCCATTTTTTAATGAGCTTGAATCAATGACTATGCTCGGTAATCTCTACTACCTATGTTTCGGTAAGATGGTTATTGGCCAATTTCTTCCCACGGTAATGGCTAGAGGTCGGTGCTTTGCCCCCAACATGATTAGTAGAGGCTAAGAGTGGATGATGACCAGCATGAGGCACAGAGGATGGAGCTTTTTGAGTTGTCTTGCGATTCCTACACCTACCCCCCTTTCTCTTAGTCCTTCAAATTTTGTGGTTACTAGTCACAATAGGTTCACCAGGTGAGGAGAAAGGAAAAGGAATAGGAACTTGAGGGACTGGAAGTGAAGAGGAAAGTGGACTAGGTACTCTCCGAGGACCATAGGAACCATCCATAGAGATCATATTGACAAGAGCCACTATGGAAAGATCAGGTGCAAGTAAGGGGAATACCCCCATAAGACATGGATCTTTAAACATACCTATCTCAATGGATTGAGCGGCGGATATATAATCATTGATTAAGGGCACCAAGGTATTAGTATGGGGTCGCAAATCAAGTGTGCACTAATAAAGTTGGTTGATAGTAATGACTTTCCCTAGGTGGGGGAAACATAACAGCTGAAAAACAGTTGAAGCAACAACCTTCATGGTGTAGAACCAAGTGCACCCTAACAAAAGATTATAATCCAACAGAGCATCAATCACTTCCACATCGATGGAGACAATCTTACCTCCAATTTCTATAGGCAAAGTAGTAAGAATCCTATGTGGGTTAAATACATGTCCATCAAATGCCTTTAACATTGTCGGAGAGGAATGGGGGGTTGGAGAGCTGAGAGCTTGCCAACATGACAATGACATAATACATGTGCCCTCACCTTCATCTAGAATGGTTCAATAAATGTTCTTGCTAAGACAGCCAATGGTTAACATGAAAGTCACCGAAGGGGGAAGGTGTGGTTCATAGTTGTCTGAGTCAAAGGAAATAAGATTCATATCAAAAGGGTCCACTCCATCAAACGCAGTTAATAAATCTTTTTGTTGCATATGATAACTTTATAAAACCTCAAAAGAAGACATGGCACAAGGGACTTGGGAAAGGTCTTTGATAATGCTATAATGTTGGGCAACTCGAGTATTGAAGTTGTGCATAGTCTGACGAATTGTTTCCTTTGAAGTGTGTGAAGGTAATTCGAAAGAGGGTTTCTCTAATGTGAGAGGGCAATCGGGTTGAGAAGTTGATGGAGTGTCATTCCTAGTAGAACGACCTTCCGATTGGTCATAATTCTTAACTTGAGTGGAAAGACAAATGATAGCATCAATCATTAAAATAGTAACAGATGAGGAGGAAGCACCGCCAGATGGAGGGGCAGCAGCTTGAGAAACCATGTGTTGTGGAGAAGGAAAAGGATTTGTAAGTACCACAGGTTGGGAGGAGAGTTTTCCTTGTTTGACGTAATTGCAAACATCGGGAAGATGAGGACAATATTTGGTCATGTGATCCTCCTAACACACCATACAAGGGTATTTAAACTTGTGTTTGCCTTTTCTACCCCCAACATTAGATTCAAAGTTGGTTTGTTCAGTCAGCTCAGTAGAAGCATTTTTCTTATGGTGATTATTGTTATTTTTCTTCTAGTTTCTAGGTGGCTAAGAAGTTTTGGTCGTTGGCATAAAATTGACTTCTGAAGATTGAGTTGACGTAATAGTTGTAGTTGTTGTTAGGGCTTCTATAATGGGATTATCAGATAGAACCAGTTGACCTAGTTGGCCCACTAATTGTGTGGCATTGGTTGAAGAGACAAAACCCATCACGTCATCAGCATGGGGTCCTGGTGCAAGTCGAATTTTCTCATTTGAGGACCAGGGAGCATGGGGAATAATGTTATAAAGAGTTCCAACTTAAGAATAAATCAAATCAAGGTGTTGAGAATGGCGAATCACTTGCTCCTCGGTAACTGCTCCAAACATGGCAACATCTTGAGTGATTTGAGGTAATAGCGATTTGTTAAACCAATCGTCTAAAAGACCATCAGGAATTTAAGCTTTAACTAATCTTCGTTGCCTACACCATTCATGAATATGATCAGAGATGTGCATGGAGGTTTTTTGAAGCAATGAAGTTAGGAGATCTATTCCAATCTCATAACGAATGGGAAGTTGGAAGTGAGTGAGGAATGCCATAGTGAAAATACCAAAATCACGAAAAGAAGATATAGGTAATTCGATGAACCATTTAGTTTCATTATTGATAAAAGTACAGGGGAAGAGACACAACTTAATTGAATCGTCCAACATGGAGTTGGAAACACACCACAAATGGTAAGTGTTAATGTGAGAAGTAGGGTCATCTCCCATCTTTCCTTCGAACTTCAGAATGTCTGTCAGAATCTTAACAAGAACTAACAGGAAAGTAGGATGATGCATAATGGGGTTTCTTGTGAGTTTGGATAGATCAGGAGACTCAAGAGTCGCCAAGAATGTTAATGGTGTATTCACAAACGAGTTTTGGTTGAAAGGTGACATGGTATTGAGACTAAATGGGCCATATGGCCCCCCCATATACTGGTTTGGAGGATAAGAAGAACTTCCTGGATAAGGTGGAGGCATAGATTGATACCCACCCATTTGATATGGATTCCCCATGGGTAGTGATGGAATACTTTGGTGAGTCAGATTTGGAATTTGTCCAGGTCCAAACGAGGGTTGTTGGAAAGGAACATTGCTTCCCCCTTGTGTTTGAGGATTAAAACTTGTCCCCATAGGTGTGGGCTAAAAAGGCCCACTGATGCCCCCAGCGGGACGATTACCAAAAGGATTAAAAATTCCTAAGTTCTGTCCAAAACCATAATAAGATGAGCTTGCTGCTTGAGAACCAACTGGAACACTACTAGTCCAATTCCACCCATAAGGAAAACCCACATTGGGATTCTATGAAAAACTAGGGTTACCGATAGAGGTAAAAAATATGTTTCGGGGAACAATCCCTAAGGCTTGTCTCGTACTAGAAAGACCAGCTCCAGACTGAGAGCTAGAGGGGACGTTGTGTACAATAGGTGTGCTCTAGAGAGAAAAAGTTCCAGGAATAGATGTGTTAGTGGATCTAATGACGGTTGTGGTAGAAGGGACTCTAGACCTTACAATCGGTGAAGATCCCATTATAAAATGAAATGTAGTGCCATATCCACTAAGGGATGAGGATGATGGGCTAGTAGAAGATCCAAAATTGGTAGGAAATGAAAGGCCAGTAGTGGATGAAATGCGATAGGAAAAGGGAGGAAGAGTTGAACTAACCATAGCCATAGATATAGAACTTGACATTGCAGGAGTGGTATTAGTTGAACCAATCAAAAAGTAAGGAAAACTTGATGGGAGTGAATCACCCACAACAAGATGAGAAGAGGAGCTTTCCTTGTCGAAAGTGATAGGAGCAGAAAGTTGGGATGTTTCCAGGTTTATTCGTCGATGGACAAAAGGACATTCTAGATCAATATCAGTGAAGGGGAGAGGAGTATCTCTCCTTGAGGTTCGAAGGGGTAAATTTTGATCAACAAATGCCAAAGAGACAATTTGTTCAACTTCTTCATGAAACCTATCATGATGTTCTTGAATCCTTTTAGAGCGATGAGGTAAAGGTAGGTCATCCACAGTGAATAGAATCAAAAGTACTCAAAGTTGGCCAACTAAAGAACCAAAGAAACAAGAAAACACACTCAGACACATGCCTACTCAAGTCTAACAAATATCAAGCATGTGAATGGTTTAGAAAATGAAAGGATCCTTAAAAGAGTGTCAAGTTGTCACATATCACAATATACTGTAGGGTCTAACGATAATACTCGACCCAATCTTTCATAGCACTAACCAAGGAGGATCTACCATCCCTTGGCCATATTACATGGCTTCCCACAAGTACGTGTGAGTAATCTCCCCGAGTGATGTTCTCGGTGTACTGCTTCAACAAGACGGTTGAAAGGTTTACTCATGGTTTCAGGTTCCTATGAGTGTCTCCTAATATACTCAATGTATGTGGGAGCCCAAATCCGTACTAGCATTTTCTCATGTGTAATCGTTCGAACAGGGCCCTCAAAAATATACTGGCATGTATGTGCACATGCTTAGTGACCTCTGGATATACTCAAAGGTACGTGAGATAATTCACCAGTGGCCTAAGTGATATAATGTAAAGTACGATGGAGGAGACCACCATTCCCCAGAATGCAACACATGTAGTTAACGACAGTTGCTAAGGTTTAAAGATGTCGAAACACGTCTACTACCTAAACCACTTCAAAGATGTTTCTAAGAGTTTTATTACACACAGCTTGATTTTACTTGTTTAAAAAGAAAGAGTTTTTTATCTTCCTACCACAAAGATATGCAACAATCAATTGAAGATTCCTTAATAACAATGTTCATTTTCTTTCAATGACTTGCAATATTTCTTCAAAAATGTAACACACAACTAGAAAAAACCATGAATGAAACTAATTGTAGCGAGAAATCGGAATCAACTTTGCAGTATCTTTCTGTGAAAGCACTCAAAGAGAAGACACTTTTCAAGGAATTTAAGTAATGAGCAATGACAAGTCAAGGACAATCAATCACTTTGACAATGCAAGCAAGCCAAAAGACTTTGAAAAATGATCAACAATCCTTAAATGAAATGAAAATGTCACTGAGCATAAAAAGATAGAGGGAATGGTATGTAGAAAACAATATGTACCTTCTATGCAAGAAATGCTTCAATCATTAATACCAAAAATGCCAAATGCTTGTTCTAATAAGTTTTTGCAAAATGGTCCCACAAAACCCTATAAATCACTGTTGAAAACATAAGATTTTGACTTGTAAAAACGTTTTTTGAACAAATTAGAGCCAATGAAGGAGTGTAGAAATTCAAACCTGGAGAAAATTACAAGGAAAAACCCCTAAAAACACCTCTCTTCCATTATCGCCACAACCTGGCTATGTACAAAGAGTGACAAAAACTCTAGATCTGACCCGTGACATATGTCTTGCTAAAAAAATGCTTAGATCTGAGACAAAACTTAACAGATCTAATGTTTTAAAAGGTCAACCAGGCTTGGAATTTAATGAGAAAGAGAATGCATGCAATAGAAGTGCAATAAAAGAAAGGAATTTTGTGGATCTGAATCCAGAATGATGAAGGAAGAAAGAAATACAAATATTCAGATCCCCAGTAGAGTCGTCATTCTATTGTAGGATATTTGCATCCTGTAGGAATTGCTTCCCTTCGGCTCTTCCTATACCCAAGACATACTAGAAATGCACCAAAAAATGACCTCTTTTAGATCTAAATTGAATTACACTTGAAATACAAGAAAAGATACTTGGTTTATGACGATTGTGCTTGCGTAATCCTTGATCTCAAAGCCTCGAAGATTCTCCTTCAATCCCTTCTGTGATCCCTGCACACAAAATAACAACAACTACCCAAGATCAGGTGTATATGACCCAAATAATATTAGATCTATTAAACAAATAAATCATTCCTTTCAATTAATTATAGATGCAAATCATATGAACATCACATCAACACATAATTGAAAAGGAGGCCAAGTATGTACTTCTAAAAAAATAATGGAAGAGAGTCACTATCAAACTAACATGGCTCTTCCCACTTCCTTTTTCTTACTCAAACTAGCAGCATAAGTTTGCTTCTCTATTCTTCTCCTTCAAAATCTCCAAAATATCCTTTCAAATCTCCCTTTCTTCTATGAGAGGGGTTCTATTTATAGGGTGAAGAGATGAGGTTAGAGATAAGATATACACCTCAAATCCTTGAAACTATCTAAGATTATGTTCATCCCTAGGAATCACCTCGAAACTTTTCCAAAAAATCACTTTTCTAGATCGTCTATGGCTCCTATGGTGCAAGTCGCAACAGTGTCGCGGGTGACAGTGTTGCAAGTAGCTACGATGTTGTGGGTGACTGTGTTGAAAGTATCAACGAGTCATAGGTTACTGTGTTGCAAGTAGCGACGTAGTCATTAAAGATCCAGAAAATGGAGAAAACTCATGAAGGAGTATTTCAGCTCATCTTATCCTCAGAGGATGCTAGGTGGCATTTTGGTGGATAATAGTAATGCCCTAACTTGCCATATTTCTCTATGATCTCATCATCACCCAATTGTTCGGATAGATTTTTGGAATATTTTCTTCTAAATTATTAGAATAAGGTGTGCTTTTATGATTCAAACATCTGAATGCTTTCCTATCACTATCCCAGTTCTTTATTTTCTCTTCATACAATGCGACCCATGGTTGCGTTTCCTATTCATTGTAAAGATTGAATTTATAGATGGAATCAATTTCTATAATCACTGATGTATGATAGTGCTAGCACCTGCCATTTTTGTAGCCATGGTAGGGCCACTTAAATGTCTTGGAGCTTCGAAGCTTGGCCCATACCCCTCTGGTTCCATCAGGAGAGTGAGCATCCTCCCACGAGGTCTGATCTTCGATCACCTCCAAGTGTGGCCAGACCATTTCTAAATTGGTTTGGTGGTGACCCTAACTTGGCAGAGGGCCAAATATTTGGCCGAAGTGCCAAGTCTAGTAGTTGGGCAGCCACAGGCCTGTTAAGCCCCCAGCCCCAGACCTTAAGCCCTATGTGCCAATAGGACCAACAACTTCATCGTCGGGTCTTAGCAGGCCTACCAAATGATCCCTCCACACCATAATCCTCCATCAACAACCAACATTCCTTCAAGGAGCGACAACAAGCCTCAGGTGTTAGATCCAAATCAAGAAGAAGGAAGATCGACGACCCTTATTCTTTCGCACTTCAACAAGCGCGGGGATTAATTTATTTTCAAATGCCAAAAAGATGCCACCATGGTTTGCGAGGGATAGGTTTTAGTTCCATATTTATTCACACTTTGACAAAGAGGTTAGTGTTGCGGTTTGTCAAGTGTCAAAAAGATCGCAGTTTGGTTTATCCCGCCACCTTGTTCTCTAGCGACGGGCGCTCAACCCTCCGATCCTTTTCTGCCAACGGCTCAAATCAGCGCTGGGGAATCCCACCTCCTAGCCTATCGTGCCCCTTCACCAATCGATGGGTAGCTGACCATCAGATCATTCCACCTCAACAACCCAAATCTCATCGTTGATCGATGGGGTTCTATTTTCGCATGTTCTTCAAAAGTGTGATGGATTCTGGGTCCTCCAATCATCTTTTTTGCACCAACAGTCTAGATTCCATCGCATGTTGGAGGGTCCTTTATCTCGCCTCCTTGTTTACATGTGATGGATCCTCGATCGTTTGATCCCTTCTTCATCAATAGACCACATCAAGATTGGGGAGTGGGGGCAGGTGCTCTTCCCATCCTGCCGAGCATCTCTCCACAGCGAAAGGGTCCCACCTGGAACCATGACATTTCTTCACTACCTCTCAGGTTCTATCGCATGGCCAAAGGAGACTCCACTGAGGACTCTCCCTCCTCATTTCTTCCAACAGATGACCATGTCACCTGGTCTTCTTTCCATCGTTCGATCATGGCCTAGCTTCATCCGATGGTCCCTGTTCCTCGTGCCTGTAAACTCAAAGTTTTGGGCTAAGTAGGGTGGAAATGATGATGCAGGAGCTATGCCATCTGCTCCTCACCATTTTAGCACCAGGGGGGAGGATGGCCCTCCCCCAATTTTGTCATAACTGCCCCACACCAACTACATTAAACTATAGTATGATAGTGGGTGACTCCTGCAAACAAACTTACATTGGTCCCAAGGCCATCAAAGCTTCACCATGTCCCTGTAGGAGGTCTTTAAGGCCGATTTGATCACAACATCCAAATGAAGACTTCCAAGAGTGATCTCAAGGTCAACCAAGGCTCGGATTTCTTCACAAGCACTTCATAGGGTTGATTTCTCTCCAAATCCCATGCCTCTATCAGGTTAGCCTTCAATTTCACTCAATGTACAGATTGGATTATATCAGGCCTGCAGCTACTGTCTTTAAGGATGAAAGCCATGTTTTAGGGTTATAATTTTAGGGCTAGAAGGGGTATTCCCTCCTGCCTGTATAAACCAGGCTATAGCCATTTTGTAAAGGCTGGCAGCTACTAGTGAAACTACCTGTAAGACTTTAAAAGTTCATAGCCAAGCCCCCTCTGCTAGATGTGGTTGATTAGGCCTTTTGTTGATGGCTCCATTGTCTACAAATATTTCATGTTTGTGAGATAGACCATTGTAATCAGTCCTAAGCTTATATGCTAGAATGCAGAAGTATTTTTCCTCCATGATCTGAGTTTATGTGCTATGATGTTTTGAAGAATGTTCCTCTCCTTCTATTGAATGTTATCTCTGTTTCTGAAGACCGTCTTTCTCCTGATGCTTAAAGACTAGTGATGTATTGGTTTCTTGACTGCACCTGCATCATCACTCTTGGTATTATTTTCATATTTGTTTATAGGCCTATTGTTATGTCTTAGTTGCTTGCCTAGGGACCATGTGTTTACCATGTATTGGTAGTTGTTCTCAGTGCTTACTTCCTGGTTGTAGGTCTACTTGTTATAGTTTGTGTTGGGAATCAGTTTGCTACTCCTTCACTAACTACCTCCTGTAACTGAAATGCTTACCAGACCTTTTATCCACCTTTTGGATAGCCTGAGTAATTTTTGTTTGTCTTCTACTAAACTTGGTCATGATCCTGACACCCCTATTCTCAAGTGGATTGTTTTATCCACTTCTTCCCCAACTACAACAACTAAACCTAGTGATAAACATCATCTGATGGCCTTTGATCCTAAAACAATCTTACCAGTCACTAGTTTTTCCTTACAAAGACGGGATTACATGACTCCATGCCCAATGGTCCATATCTCTTAAGACCTATCAACCAAAGACCTAAAAACCCCCCATCCCACCTTATAAAAGATTTAGCCATTGAGATGACCCCATAACAACCAGCTGTTGATGTGACAGTAGTGGCTGAGTTGAATCAGAGAACCTTCTTTGGACTAGGAAGGTTAGTTCCTATGTCCTTGAATGGTTGAAATGGTTGCCTTAGGTGCACTGGAGGCCAACAAACTAACTCTATGACCCAAGTGCCAACATTCAAGCATCGTTTCTAGGGAACTAATGCTATATGATCCTCGAAAGAATGACAAAGTCTACATCTTCTCTCTAAGGACAAACAAATGAGTGGTGATTCAAAGTTTGCAATTTTGTCCTGGTGACTCCACTGACAAATCCAATTGGAAGGTGTCTCTAGTGGGGAAGAAATATGGCTCCTAGAAGCATTTACACAAGAAGGTTTCCATACCTTGATCCTCCAAAGGTGGTTGATAATCCTGAAAGGATTCTAAGAAGAGGTAACACTCAAGCAAACAAAGGTATTTTTCATTTGGAAAGGGCTTCATCTTTGCCTACTGAAAGTGTTAAACGTTTTACAAGTTTTGATTTTGATAAGGAGGTTGATCAATCCTTCCCAAGATCTAAGTCTAAGATTGAGTTGTGTCAAATCCTAATTGTTCTAGAGAGGCCAAATATATTCAAACGTGCTCAGTGGCCTTCTCATCCTTCCCCCACCATCATTGTACAAAATCTTGTAACATATTCTACTACTTTTGTTTCCCCTTTAATTTCTGCATATACAGTTGTTTTCCCTAATCCACCTATAGTAATGGATGATAGATATGATCCCCTTGTTTTACCTGCTTAATTACATGACCTTCCTCAAGGTTATGCCCAAAGAATCAAAATGTATGACGCAGAGAGGGATATTTCAGCCCAGCAACACCTAGTCAAATTTAATGATTTTTGTGAACTTGAGGATGTTGATTATGATGACGGAAAGATGAGATTATTTTCCAAAAGTTTTGGTGTTGAAGTGAGAGAGTGGTTTAGGGGATTACCTGATGGAAGTATTCATAATGTCCAAGAATTTGAAACCATTTTCCTTGGAAAGTGGGAGAGGAAGAAGAATTCTTTGCACTTGTTGACACAATACAACAACTTGAGAAGAGGACCTAATGAGTCAGTGCATGATTTTTCCTCCAGATTTAAGAAGACCTATAATGTTATCCCATCTGATGTCAAACCCCCTCCAAGTGTTTCTAAGCTACATTATGTTGATGCTTTCAGTAGTGAGTTCACCCTGTTGCTTAGAGAAATGAGATTTGTCACCCTAGATGACATGATAGAAGATGCAATAGAAGTAGAGGTGAACCTAACAACATCTAATAAAAAGAAACAGAAACATGAGACCAAAAGGGTCAAAGAGGAAGAGCCACAAGCCTCCACTTCATCATCCAACTCAGATGCCAAAATTGACTCATTAGTAGAAGCTTAGGACTGATTACAATGGTCTATCTCACAAACATGAAATATTTGTAGACAATGGAGCCATCAACAAAAGGCCTAATCAA
>Ga0181471_100361_pt1 | contig 15020 bp, 12 predicted proteins | sample InSIn5gowninarea_FD_119083 | JGI IMG/M metagenome (GOLD analysis project Ga0181471, IMG submission 119083) | Clean room microbial communities from NASA Spacecraft Assembly Facility at Jet Propulsion Laboratory, Pasadena, California, USA -... ...
GCTGCTCCACACTGAGGTTCGAGAACCTTCTTTCCCCTCCCTTCTCTCTCTTTCCAAACTTGAAATTTCCGGAAAGGACCGGTTGCTAGAACAGCGCAGCATAAGCTGACATGAACAAACAAACTAGCAGTACGTGTTCACGCACGATTCCCTGGTTTTCGAACGGTCGGTTTACATCTGAGATACCGCAATGTTGTCAAATCCCGCCTCACCTCAGCTACCTCGCTTCCCCCCACATGAGGTTTGCGGGTAAGAGCACGCAATAAAATGGATATTCTCCCATTCCAACTATCAAAAACTTCCCCTAGGACAAACGGATCTAGCGCTGTGGAAAAGATGACAGCGGAAAAGCAAATGCAGCCAGCCAGCTAGCTGCAGATTGAATCAGACCTCCAACAGACTTGTTTCCCATATGGATCTTTCGAACAAGTATCTTACCGCATCAAGCCATGTTTCATGCACATAACCCGCGACAAGCTTACGCCAAGACAAAACTACCATGCTGCGTACCATCAACATAACACGAATATCTGAGACACATGGCCACGCGGTCTTTGTTCACTTGCGAGCTATTAGGAGTTTGGACCAATAAAAGGGCATGAGGGGTTACCCGGATCCCACCGGGAAGTTAGGAAAAGTTTGACGATGAGGATATCCAAGAAATAAGGAAACTTCGAGGTCCATGGTTGTCTGCGGCTGAAAACTGACTAGTGGGCTGGAAACGGTGGATGGGGAGGTGATGAGTTTGGGAAGAGGGGACTGACGTGATATCAGCTGACCGGTTTTTACATCATTTCTCGATGGGTACGTTGTGTGACTTGAGTAGAGAGAAGGAAGGACTATGTATGCGTGACAGAATAAATATTAGTATAAATGTCCATGGTATGATTGCCGCTAGTGCGGGCTAAGTTGTTCGCTTTGTGAAACAGTCTTCGGTTAGGCATGCATGTTAGCCTTACGGGCTGTGCCACATTATGCAGGTGGGCTGTGCTATCAGCGTCATCAACCGAACTTCTTCAGCCCTCCTCGATATGTCTATCCACAGCGGAGCCTGCACACCACACCGCAGTCAAAACCCGTCCAAAAAACTAGGTGATCGCAAAATTTCGTATCCATATCGTCTGGAGACCGGGATGCATATGCGACGATGTCTTCCGGCGATGAATATTCAGATCCAGAGACATCTGCCGAAGATGAAGATGAAAAGGCGATGATTAACCTAAGACGCCCCTCAGAAGTGTCGTGAGGTGATTCATGCGCTTTAGTGAGGTTTACTGATCTCGTGCAGGCCCGTCGCTAGAAGACTTTATCCGAACGAAGGTGAAGAAGATATCGCTAAACAATCGGAAAAGCTTGCCTCGCTGTCCAATGAAGAATACGCATTACAAGAAATAAGTTGCAGCACATGTCACCTATTTAGATATCACGCGTTTCGGGCAGCCATGTTTGGGTTCGTGACCTGAGCGACGATTGCCACTTTTGCGGGATCATACGCCAATGTCAGCAACACTTTGCAAAAGATTGCGAGTATGTAACATTACACTTCAAGTTGTCTAGGAACGACGTGCAGTTATGTTTTGGTCCGCAACTATATACCTGTGGAGGGATTCATATTCAGTTGTACTCTAAAGTTTTGTTCTTCACCTCGATTCAGGTGTTTGGCTGATGATAGCAACAGAACCACACATTCATCAGAGCCCCTTTATATACGCGAAAGAAGTTTGCGAATCTGCAGATTCAGAAGCCTCGATTGCTGTTATGAAGTAGTGGATCAATCGCTGCCACATGACCCATCAGCATGCTCCAACATCACACGATTTTAAGCCTACACGCGTGATAAAGCTAGGCAAGGATGAAGAGGATGGCACTCACCTCTACTCACCGGCAACTCCGGTAAAATTTGCTACGCTTTCCTACCGTTGGGGATCGGGCAAGCAGTCCGAAACGAGGAAAGAGAACGTCATCGAACGTTCTAAAGATCTGAAAACGTCGGACTTTCCAAAGACTCTTCAGGACGCTATTAAAATTACCAGAACACTAGGTATAGAGTACATCTGGATCGATCGAATTTGTATTGTTCAAGACGACAAAGAAGACTGGGCGAAAGAGGCGAGTCTGATGGCAGATATTTACGTAGGTGCGTATGTTGTCTTGTCGGCCACGGCAAGCGAAGATTGCCAGGATGGCTTCTTGAGGAAAAGAATGGAACCCTTGGTTATCCAATATACACAGGGCGATCAGGAAAGCTATCAAGTACGCGCAAGACAAATCAGAAGCCATGATTGTGACCGAGCGTTAGAAAGGACCAACTTCACATTGTTCCGGCGGGGGTGGTGCATGCAAGAGAGGTTTCTAGCCCGTAGAATCATTCACATTCTGCCAGACGAGATTCTCTCCGAATGCCAAACCGGACGAGAATGTGAGTGTGGCGCCGCTAGCCAGGAAGACCATAATAACCAAGTGCTCAATGTTTTTACGAAACTGCGGGCTAAAACGAACATGGGAAGAAAACACATAATAAGGAACTGGTCGAAAATAGCAAAGTTTTATAGCAACATGGAACTTACATACGGAGAAGATTCACTCCCCACGCTTTCAGGCCTGGCAGCATGCATGGAACACTTGAAGCTCGGCAAATACATCGTAGGGCTTTGGCAGAATAATATCACACAACAGCTCGGGTTCTATTGTATTCCAGATGATAGAAGACGTTGGAAGTATCCTGAAAATGTCGATATTGTGGGTCCCACGTTCTCTTGGAGCTCTCACGTGCGCTGTATTGAGTGGACTGAAGCTGGATTCGGTGGACGAAGTATATGTACTTTGGAAAGCTTTGAAGTCGATCCAGCTACATCTAATCCTTACGGACAAGTTCGTTATGCATCCCTCTGCCTTATCGGGCGGGTAGTGTCTGGAGATGATTTGGTTTCATGGCTAAAGAGGGCAAAGATTGGAAAATATTCCACATTGCGCGTCATATGGCTCGACTCGGGTGTCATGTACAACGCCTCTTTCACTGACCGTACTCCTCTGGACGAGGTTCAGAGGTACTATGAGTGGTTTGGGGTTAGGATAGCCTGGAAATATGTGATCCGTTTTGGGTTATGTGAATTTGAGGGTAATCAAGATTTCGGGGTCGATCCCGTTAAGGCACTTTTACTGCAGCCCAGTAACACTACATCAGGAGAGTATGTCAGGATTGGAATGATTCGGGCATTAGAGAAGCGTTGTTTTGACGAAAACGCGATGACACGCACGATTACTGTACTCTAGACATTCAGTGACAGAATCGCCCGACTCTTTTTCTAAGCACCTCTTCCTCTCCCTCTTCCTCGTCCACGCCCACGATCACCAGTCCTCGGTCCACGCGGCGGCCCTTCCCTTCGCGGTACTACCTCACCTCTAGTCCACCTCTCCCCCTCGTCCCTCAGATCAATCCACCGTTCGTCCAACCCCTTAGCCATCGCCGCATTCCTCCTCTCTTTCCGCACCGTACTACCTGTAACGCGGGCTTGCACCAACAACTGCATGCCTATCCCCTCTTCAGTACCTTGTTCATACATTCCCAAATTCAGCGCGCCGCCATCTGGGTTGTAACTTGCGCGAACACCCACTTCCCTATCTAATTCTCCATTCACATTCCTGTTGTTGTGGTGATGCCGCACCAACCCTCGTGCCATCATAGGATCCGGCCACTTATCAGCAATCCCACTAAACGTAATCCCTTGAACCGCGCCTTCAAGCCCCGCGTATAGATTTTGAGACGTAGCAGATGGAATGGAAAGACTGTATACGGGGGAATCTTCTCGAACGCGCGAATAGTCTTGTCGGTATGCGGTAGGCGGAGGAGGGCTACGTGGGTTGAGGTAGAGATTCCAGCCTCCGCTTTTTGTTGGAACGTGGCTCTTCATGCTCTCTCCGACGATGGCATTGGTGGAAGAGTCGCGTGGAGACGACTTGGTTTTCGGGTTGTTGGCGGGCTTGCCGGGTATAGAGATGGTGTGGTAAGAATGCGATCCAGAGAAGCGCACGTCGAAGACTTTAATCATACTGTGCAGCGCCACACCCGCTACGATACGTTCTAGACCTTGCGCAGCGAGAGAATAGATGGGCGAGTCGTTTGTTGGGTCCCAAAAGATTTGTTCGAAACCGCGGGGTGAGCGCATGTCATGCAGTCTGATGATGCCGTCGTAGCCGCCGGAGAGGAAAGTATGGCCTGCTTCCGATGCACCTTGCGCTGTGCTTGGTACTGGTAGTATGGGGTATATTGACGTTGGACGTGAATGTGCTTGGTTTTCGATAGCAACGTTGAATCGACGAAGGGGTGAAGATGAAAGACCTTCGAGTCCGATGTGGTAGACTTCGATGGGCTCGATGTGGGGTCCCCATCCAACGGCCACTGTGTCGGAGGACAGAAACTCGCATGACCATAATCTACCCAGTAGTGCCCCGTCGGATATCGTTTTCACTTCTGAAGAGGGCTTGATAGCTTCGTTGGAAAAGCTGTCGCGGTTGATGGAATAAAGCGCTAGCGAGGAGTCTGCAAGTGCGGTAGCTAGCATGGGCGCGTTCGACCATGATACCGAAAGGCCGTTGATTCCACGACGGTTAGTGTCGTAATGTTGCGTCTGAGTCTCGGCGAGGTCAGGGCTAACACTAAGTAGCGACAGCTGACCCGATGCAGTCCCAAAAACGACGTCTTCATAGGCCAAATCCCGCTGATGTGGTCGGAGTAATTTCAACTTGGTAATGTCGTCGCGTCCTTCAAAGCTATCCGGAATCTTATACGTGAACCACGTATTCAAGTGTTTGAAAGCGTCATACCCCCACGTCTGATCAGATGCCTGGTTGAGCCCCTCTTCGCGTTTTCTAATCTTTTCAATATTTGCGCCCGTCTCTTTGGTCCGCAGAACAATCTGTGTGCCAGCAGACCATGCCAGCACTTCTCTTCGTTCTCCCCACGATCCATACATCTCTTCATAGCTGTCGATACTAGGCTGGTAACCCATTGTCTGACCCTGCGGACCCCTCCATCTTTCGGCTTGCCAAGTATTCATGCTCATTGTCTTCTCTGTCGGTTCCAGGTATCTTGCGATGAGGCCTCTTCGATCCCAGTTCCGGCATAATGTTGTTAGACCGTGAACGGCATTGTACGCATCCGAGTCCAACCCGCCAAGGCCAAAACGACCTTTGAGTAAAGCCTTCCAACCATCGAGCTTTGTGAACTCGTTCAGCCGGCGGCTTGCTAGAGACAGGTAGAGCAGGTCTCGTGGTCGCTCGAGATGGGTTGTTATAAGCGAAAGAATCTCATTTGGCAGCGTGTTGAGAGCTGCCATATTGCGTGTATTGCCTTCAAGGTTATGCTCAAGACATGACGACGTCAAAGAGAATCTAGATGTTTGAAGTACTTGTCGTGCCAATCTTGAAACCAGGAATTATCTCGTGGTGTTTATATGGCACATCTTTGCTGGTAAGGAAAACTGAAAGTCTCAAACGATGACGACAGAGTTCTCGCTTCGTGGCCCCGGGCGTTTGCACTAGCCACATGTCAACTGGAGGGGAGTCATCAGTGATAGCAAAAACGAGGCCACCTTCTGTGACTCTTCCTCGTGTGCGCCTAGACGATGTAAGCCCGACTCACGGCCATCATGCAGCTAAACGAGAGTGCCGTTGTACTTGATACAGAACCGCTCAGCCCACGCGCTCCAAATTAGCCGGCTTCCTCCATACGGGACCACCACACTACTCAGTGGTTATTGTTCCCCTGCATCAAAACGCGCTACCGCGCCGTTGAGATGACCGTGACCGACAGCTGGTTTTCTGTTTTCACGATGAAGCTGAGCCACTGTTCTTGGGCTCATCTCGCTGTCAGCACGCCGTGTTGATCGCGGTCCAATTCGCAAGACAGCCCCATCGCGCCCCAAGCTCGCGGAATCTTCTCGGATCATCCTTATAACCCCCCAACATCCGCGGACCTGGCGCTGCTAACTTTCGCGTTCCGTCTCGTGACAATCATCCGCAAGTGCCAACTTTAACCCTGGCCGTTTCCGACTAAATGCGTGGGGATCCGCGCGCGTTGGCCGTCAACTGCGACCACGCTTGAAAGTCAGACTCTTGTTCATCAATCCAGCGCTGCCCGATCGATCTACATACGACAGTCGTTTTGCGACGCGACGCTACTGTGCGATGGCGGACGATGAGAAAAGGGTGTTCGCGCTGATTAGCGCCATCGGCACCATTCGGGACCGGCTGCGACAAGACATCGACGGCTTGCGACAGATCCACAACCGTTGGAAAGACAGCAATGGCTCTTCTATCAACCTCATCGCGCAACTAACAGCTCTGAAATCCAGTCTCGGCAATATTCAGGATTGGCTCAATTATGCTGTCAACGATCTACACCCACAATTGCTAGCCGACTTGGACGTGCTGAATCATTCCTGTGGATTGTTGGTACGCCATGTGGATGCCTTGAATGCGCGTCTCAACTACGGAGACCATGGTGCCGTCGATTTCGCCGCCAAACTAAAGTACAGCGTCGCTAGTAGATCAATGGAGCGACTGCAACTGGTGGCGCAAAGACAAAATGATGCCGTGAACCTATTGCTTGCGGCATGTCATTGGTGAGCTACTAATTCGTCTCTACGTACAACTCCAGGAATCTAACACCTCTCAGTACTGCTCAAGCGCAGCGAAAAATTATGCTCCACAAAAGTCGTCAGATTCGAAAAGAGGATGCAGCAAATCTTAGGACTCTCTCCCAGTCCTCGAGGTTGAATGGTGCTTGCATTACTGGCCTCGCACAATTGTCGCGGGTCATCCAATGGCTGAGACTCTTGTTTCATATGAAGCTCGCACGGAACGAACTCGACGGGACCGTCTCGCCTACTGATGAGGAGTACGAGCATATCACAGCAGCCACTCGTTCCGAAGCAATCGATCGTGCTTTGCAGAGAGAGGCCACTAACCTGCGCCACGAGACTAAGTTGATCCTTGTAGGCAACACGCAGAGCGGCAAAGAGCTCATCATGCATCAACTGAAAGTACTTTTCGCCGAAGGTTATTATTCAACCGAAGAACGCTTGAAGTACCGCCCCGCGATCTGGCAGGTCGTACAATCGCTCATATCATCCATCACTAATCTACTCAAAGACACCGGCGTTAAGCTCTCCACTGAATTGAGCCACGATTTCGCAATCTTGCTGCACGAGCTGGATGCTGGGAAAGAAGGCGTCACACCTGACGCAGTCAAGGCCATCACTAGAATCTGGTCATGTCCGGAGTTCTCCAAACTCTACGTCCGAAACTTCGAAATCGACTTCCCACAGTACGCGCCCTACTTCGCACAAGAAGCACCACGTATAGCTTCGGAAGACTATGTTCCCAGTGAAGCAGACATCATCCGCCTAAACCAATCCATGCGCGGTATCAACGAAGCACGCTTCAACTGGGACGAGCTAGACGTCCATCTCTTCAACATCAGAGGCTACGTACCCCAACACTTCCGCGAGCGATGGTACCACCAACTCGAAGGCGCGACCTCTGTTATTTACACCGTCGACGTATCCCTCTACAACAAACCCAATCCGCAACGCCCCACTGAATCTATCCTAGTCCACGAGTTCGAAGGTTTCGAAAGCTGGATCAACCAATCTGGTTTCGCAAACTCCTCCATCATTCTCATCCTCAACAACTTCACACGCTTTGTCAGCAAGATGGCGTACGCGCCTTTAGAGAAGTTGTTTCCGGATTACGTGAGGAACGAGTCGGATCCCGAGTTATCGGCGCGTCAGTATATTCTGAAGAGGTTCAAGAATATGAATCATCAGGGTCTTTCTATTTATTCTTTCTGGGTCGATCTCGACTCTAGCGATAATCAGCATTTGTACACTGCGTTGAAGAATACGCTCTCGCAGATCCAGCAGCGTAACGCGAAGGAAGAGGCTTGGAATTCTAGTGTCTCAGCCACGACGGACTCGGATCGCCCGTCTACGAATGGGCTGTCGAGTGTACTGAATCCTAGTAAAAGTCGGGGCGAGCTTAGGAAAAGGGAAGAGAAGGATCGAGCGAGGATTGTTACTTTGATGTAGCTTGGATGATTGGATTGGATCGGATGGATATGGGATTGGGGTAATGGGTTTGAAACAGGGTTAAAGGCTTGGAAGTAACACCTTGGAGTTGGCGTTTCTGGGTTCGAGATACCATGGTGCGGGTCGGTTTGTGTATACATGTTAGAAACTCGAGCATCGGGAAGGAAACTATGCTGCCGATATAGACTGTCATACGAAGACTAGCTTCCCAAAGAAAGACATCTACTGTAATGTTTAATACTCAAACCAAGTTCCAAAACATGCACAGTCCGGCATATCATCACGATGGTAGATTTCAGCAACCAGATCCTCTCATATTAAACACGGGGCGTCGGGACAAGAGTCCTCCTCTCCACCGGATGAGCGCGATCAAGCACAGGAGCAACCAAAGCGAAGTCTAAAAAACGGCTCAGTCTCGTCAGAGACGGCGTATTGGGAGAACCCAGGAAGAATGTCAAATCTGATGAGTATCGTATGTGCTGGTGAGTCGCGTCTCTTCTCAACCCTTTGTGCACCAATATTCCTTGCTATCTCTTCACCCTATCTCCTGCGTTAGTAGTAGATATCATGGCATGCTTTTCCAAGGTTGCTTTACTCACTTTCATCATGGTTAGAGGAACCTGATTATTTTTTCCGAGCTTCTCAATCGTTTTAGGATCTTGTCGGAAATCTTCTTCGAATCCTAGCACAAAGACAGGATCTGTCTTGCGTTCGTATTGCTCGATCTCGGGATACCACTGGATATGCTTAGCATCGTGTATAGTATGATTGTGCAGCACAATTCTCCTACCTGTTCTTCAATATTATCTAGTGAGTCCGAGTCGTCGATTGAGAAACATATACAAAAGATGTCGGTTTGCGAATAGCTTAGCGGGCGAAAGCGGTTGTAATCCCTCTGACCTGCTGTGTCCCATAAAGCGCACTTGAAGTTAATCCCGTCTACCTGGAGGTCTGCAACATAGTTCTCAAAGACTGTTGGAACGTATACCTGTCGAATCATTAGCAGAGATGTGAGTATACTCGCATGTCTCTCACCTCAGATTAATGCCTTCGGATGTAGAACTAGCAGTTTATTAGTTCGGCTCGCATAGTTGGGATTTGCCAATTACATACACTAGAAAAAAGTCTTTCCACACGCGCGATCGCCAAGAAACGTCCACTTTGGCATAACTTGACCAGCCGAGTTCATTTTGAGATCATCTTTACATAAGGGTGACACTGAGGGCGATGGTTCCCTGCTGCGAATGGTCGTCTTTGATTTGATTCGAGGCGATAGTAGTTTTGAGGAGAAGCTGCGACATTTCCGTATGACAGTATTCTTTGCGGTCTCATCGCCGCCTAAGAAGCTCTGTTGAGACGCAAACCTTACCACTCGGCCCGCGTCTAGGCTAGACCTGATAAGTGGTGTAAGAGTGATGCTGCCTTCATTTGTTTGCCGGGTATGTCCATGAGTAAGTCCGACATCATGTGGCGAATATGGTGTTGGGGTATATCGCGAGGCTAGCGAACGATCCCTCGCATTAGTGCCATGATCTGGTGAACGTGCTGGAACATTAGAGGAGACTGTCGGCCTACTATGAAGTGACGGGACCCAATCCAATGTCAATTCGCTCGAAGCAGATACGCTGACAAACCAATCGCACTCTGATACGGCATCAAGTGTCTCCGCATATTCATCAAAACTATCGTCCTCAGCCACTGTCGAAGCAAATGACACAACAGTCGCTGCTGTTCTAGCGAAATGTTGAAGATGGTGTATACTCGCATTATCGGTGCTTCTTCTGTCAGTCAGTATCATTTCCAGTGCCGTCAGCTTAATCCAAAGGTGGGAGGCAAATCTACTGAGATCTTGGTGAAGGTCATGGGATCTGTCCAGTATTTGTGTGGTATTCTGCGCAATAGTACACTGTTGGAAACTGGCAGATTCCGAAACGTAGTAAAGAAATGAACTAGGTGACTCACAAGATTACGGATTGGAATGAAAGCTGGAGAGTGTCTCTGTAAGCCTGAATTTCTTGCCTATACATGACGATCTGATCATTAGTCTCTTTGATCCGTATTGCGCGTCGCATAGAGTCCAGATGTTTCACGTCCGTATTGACCGATACAAGTAATGATTCCAGCTTCCGCAGACTGTCGCATTCATCGGATATGATGGTCCATAACGCAGACCAGTGCGCACCGATATGACCAGTGAGAGGCGCTCTGCTGTCCAAGTCCTCGAACCCGTCCTCAATTAAATCAAGCACGGTTTTCAGGGCTTTGAGGTCCGCTAGCAATGCGGTAACGTTGTTCCCTGCCTCCATAGCTCCACTCCACAACCTTTTGAGCTGGATGCCCACTTTGGAGGCCAGAGAGGTTAGAGTAAGAACGCCCAAAGTTATAGAGAAAGGATCCATGGTCGACAACGAGAAACCATAACAGGCAAAGAGTAAGACGGAAAGTCATCGAGGAAGATCATATTCAAGCATCCATGTTTCGAGCGGCTGATCGCGGGGTATCGCGCTCGTAACGTGAGGCTGAATTCGACCTGTTGAGGTGCAGCAGCTACGGGCAGTGCATCTTCAGCCAGGCTGCTGATCTATAGAGGCGTACCAAGATGGCTTCTGACTGATCAGTCAAGCCGCAGTTAACCCTGAAATCGTTGCATTCTAATTGGGAAGAATTGTCGAGCGCGCGAATACATCCATGGAGGCTTTCTTCGCCATATCAGCCCACTACTTTCGTAGAACAAGTCGCATTTACCTGAAACTGAAGTCAAGTGTTCTATATGGTCTAATAGATGTACTCGTGTAATACCATTGCGCCAGTATTCTTCGTAAGCGTCTGTATAGGTTACAAAGATGCGCATGCCATTCGACATGAGTCAGGACGTTCAAGTGTCCTTTGCGACCCTGAAGTTTGGGAGACACCAAAAAGTAAAGTAGTAAGCGCAGGAGTTGGGTCATCCAATCATATGAGTACTTTGATTGTATGCAGTGGTATTGCGCAGACCCATTGACGAGCAACAAGCCACTTCCTACTTCCATCGACACGAAAAATGCTAAAATCCTTTCACAAACAGGGAGATCGAGAAACCAAGGTGCAGACAATTGTAAAAGTGACACTCAATCAGTAGCGCCGCTTAATCATTTCTGAATCAGCCCCGCCCTAGGCACTTAGCCGAACCTCAAAACTCCGCACAGCAGCCCTCTCCACGTCCATCCTACTTCTTCCTGACTACACTATACAACACTGAAAATGAGAAGGCGAACGTCTCCAACACGGGCTTTGCAGCCGGACTTGAAGTCAACCAGAGTTTCAAGTTCGGCTGCCCGATGTCTTTTTAATCACTTGTTCATTCAAACGATATCAATCGGCTTTCTTGCACGAACTAATCCCTCCTCATCGGAAATAGAAAAAAGAACTAACTATTGCTCCATCGCTCAAGGCTCTCAAACACAGAGATAGGAACCTAGTACATAGTTATTTGAGCAACAAGAACTTACAACTCCATCAGACGTTACGTCTCATCTCCACGTCCCCATCAATCCTCTCCATCCTCCCTATCCACCCCCGGCGGCATCGGTGGAATACTAAAATCCTCCAAACTAGCCCACTGACTACTTTTCCACATTGACCCCCCAGCGCCCGTCGCTTGCGTCATTCCAACACCACCATCCAACATCGGACTACTGCTCCCCCACCCCTCCATTCCCGCCTTCTCCGGGCTAGGGAAACTACTCGGTATGAAAAGTGGCGGGGGTTTGCTTGGCGAGGACAAAAGTGGCTGAGAGCTAGGTATGCGATGGGGCGTTGTGTGTGTGCTGGAAAAGTGGTGGGTACGTTTATGCCTGGGTGTTGTGCTATGTTGGGTGATTTCGTCGACAGTTGTTGCTTGGCTAGGGTGATAATGATGACCTGATAGCTGGTGGTTTAGATGGGAATGGGACGCTGTGTTTTGTGTTTGAGGAGGCCGAGGCGTCGCGTTGTAGCTAAAAACATCAGGTGCTGCGCGCATGCTTGATGATTTGGGTGGTCGAGTATGCACGTATTGGGAGTAAGAGAGCCATTCGTTTTGGAGCTGCTGCTCTGCTTTGCTGGAGTGCGAGTGCTGCGTGTCATGGTCTGGAGACGGGGAACGGGGGACTTGGATGGCTGAGTCGTCTAGGTCTACTGATTGTTGGATTGAGGTTGATGGAGGCTGTGGTACGGGTCTTCTGGTTGATTGTGGAGGAGTTGGGTCGGGTGCCGGCGAGTCTTCTTCGGAGGAAGAATCGTTGTTGATTACCATGGGCGTAGATGGACATGTGTATTCGTTGTAGCCTTCGATGACAGGTGGCGTTGAGCGGAGCTCCTTTGTTTGCAAAGGCAACCCCCCTTCAGTAGTTGTGATAGCATCGCTTGCAATTGGTCTTTCTTCATGTGTCAAATCTACTGGAGCTGTAGGTAGTATTGTTGCATCTTCGTCGTCGTCGTCGTCATACCCAGGTTCCTGTTTGACAGCAACTGAATTGGTGGGATATGATGAGCTTCTGGCGTTTGACGACTTGTGTGATTCGCCGAGCTCAGGAGAAGGCTCGTTGTGACCTCGAAGCGTAGGCAGATAGTCCGATTCTTGTGATGACCTGGATTCGCCCACAACATCCTCTCTATTTGCGTCAGCACATACCTTGTCGATCCTGTCGAGTATGGCCTGGGTATCAGCGCCAACGACCTTGCCAGACGCGGCCTCGGGTCGACTAGAAAAAGGTTGCGCATCCTCAGTCCCACGACGTCTACTGCTTGGTAGATCTTCTTCAATGAGACCTTCATCCTCGCCTTCAGAGTCCTGAATCGTACTTTCAAACTTTCTCAGTGTTGGTGGTGGTAGGGGCGTTTTCGATGGCATCTTGAACATCACCTGCTTACGCTTCGACGGCGTCTCTGGTGCATTCATTGGGTTCCCTGAGCACATTTTGAGGGGCGATCGATGTAGCTTTTGTGGAGAGACTTGAGTCGACAGCGGTGAGTCGGCTGGTGATTGAGATGAAGGGATCTCCCGAATGCGTCGTTTCTCTGGGGTTGATAGCAGGCTGAAGCGGGCTTTCCCTTTCCTGAGACTCTGTGGCGCATAAAAAGCTCCCCCTGTCTCTGTTGCTTGTGAATCATTCCCACGTCTAGCCGCACGAGTCGCTCTTTTGGCAGGAGCTTCGATGAACTGTGTTGGTTTGTAGCTATCTTCGCAGTCGTCATCCATCTCGTCTTCCACCGATTGCACCACCAAGTCAGGAGTATCTTGTGAATTTTCTGTGGGTTCTTTCTTGATATCTCTGTCTTCCAGATCCTGTTGCTTGTCCTCTGCATTCTCACCTATAGTATCATGCTCTTTGGCGCCATTACCCTCGACACAATACAGCCCTTGTCGTGCAAGTCGTTGTGCTACAGCATCGCCATAGGTTTGACTGTCCTGTTGTTCTGCCTCAACATCGCTCAACACCTCGTCTATATCCTCATCTGACGCAATCTCTTCTGTTCGCATACGTGGTATCATTTGGGTCAATGTGCGTTGTTTCCTGTCGTTCATTGCCTTGTCACTTTTGCCACGTCCGCTCCAACTCAACCGGGAGTTCTGTTTTATAGGCTTGAAGCCAGGTTCCTCAGACCTCGGTAATGGCCTTCGCCCATCGACTAATTGTGTCATTGTTGATTGCCGTCGTAATGTACGCTCGCGGTTGGTCTTGGGAGTTGTCACATCATTCTCATTATCTGCATCGGTTGCGACGCGCTTCGAGCGACGATGATTCTTCGGCGAAACCACTGTCCGTCGGCGTTTTGATGTATGCTCCACCGGTTCCTCATCTTCATGACTATGCGGTATGATATCGCTACTCCTCTTCTTGCCTTTCCCCTTCATCTTTCTCTCCGAGTGCTGCTCTTCTTCCTCATGCATCTGCGGCTGGACTGGAACTCCTCCATCCTCCAGATACTCTTCCAACTCTCCATCACTGTCCTCATCTGAGTCCGCAACGACAGGAGTCTTCCGTTTCTTCATCTTCTCCGGCAAGAAGATCATTTGCCGCTTGCCATCTTCGACTGGTGTAGAACGGCGACGCACTGTCTTGCGTTTGTGTGGGAAGTGTATCTGCTGCGGCACTTTCTTTGAGTAGTAGACTTTGTAGTCGGCATCCCTATTGCTCGAACGCGTCCGGGGTGTCATTATGGATGGGTGGAGTATCGATAAGGCTGGAGCGTTGGTTTCCGTACGTGTTGGTGACGCGAGGGCGACGCGTTGAGGGGACTAGCGTGATGACAGGGGCATGGGTCATCGCCACCTACTCAGATGTGTACGCCACCAACCAACACGAAATATCAATCCGAGCATAAGCAGCTATTTTAATGGCCCTTTTTTCTGTCGTTTTTGTCGAGTCTGAACTATGAAATATTTGCTAAAATGCTGGTCGACAACGTCATAGGCGCAAAGAGTAATATTCGAGCTGGACCGCTACCCAGGTAGTCATTACCACGTCAGATAATAACCCTTCTGACAGGCCTCTTATCTCAAGTGTAGGAAGCAGATGCGCATGTGCACCGTCTTCGTTCTTCTTACGATCCCATGCCCACCGCTTTGCGAGAGAATGAGCCAGCATGCCATCCAGCATCTTGACGACGTAGCGGCCGATCGTAGGCATAAACTTCCAACCGTGAGATGACCCTCTTGTTGCGAAATACAGACCCTGACAACGGGGGCATGACGCGATGATGAGATCTTGAGTTGGTGTTACAGCATCACTGAACATACTCAGTTGTCGTACCCGGGAGAGATTGCTTAGATGAGAGGCCTCATCATCATGTGCACAAAGGGTTGAGAAGAGACGCGACTCACCAGCACATACGATACTCATCAGATTTGACATTCTTCCTGGGTTCTCCCAATACGCCGTCTCTGACGAGACTGAGCCGTTTTTTAGA
>Ga0181471_100362_pt1 | contig 15007 bp, 5 predicted proteins | sample InSIn5gowninarea_FD_119083 | JGI IMG/M metagenome (GOLD analysis project Ga0181471, IMG submission 119083) | Clean room microbial communities from NASA Spacecraft Assembly Facility at Jet Propulsion Laboratory, Pasadena, California, USA -... ...
AATAAGACAGATCGAAGGTTACCAATTGATTTTGACCAATATTATTGGAACTAAAGGATAAATTAAGTAAAAATTCAAACGACGCTCTACTTACGACTCCGGTTGCAAACAGGATAGAAAATGACGCATTGAATGCACTAATTGCTTTAGGCATACCGCGGGTAAATGCAGAAAAGGCTATCAAAACAGCAGTTGAGGCAAATAAGGGTGATATATTTTTAGAAGAATTAATAAAAAAAGCACTAAAAAATCTTTAGCCTATAGGGGGAACTATACTTAAACACCTATCAAAGTTTTGATCCGGATCAACCAATATTTTAAAATCAACATTTTTTTATTTATTTTTTCTGCTTTGTGGGCTGCTCGTGCATTTAGCCAGGATACCACAAAACGCAGAACAAATGATACCGTTCCTTATCCTATTAGAGATAGGATAGGGGATCCTTTTACCTATAATTCAAATAATCCTTTTAATTTCTCAGACACTGCCTACATAAAAAGAGATATTCAGTACGATCCTAAAACAAAACAATATTATATAGTTGAAAAAATAGGAAACAGCTATTACCGCACCCCAACTTACATGACGTTCGATGAAATGATGCGGTATAAAGCAAGACAATCTGAGGACGAATATTTTAGAAAAAGAGCCAATACTTTAAGTGTTTTGAACCGTAATGTTTCAAGACCGAGGCTGAAAACATATGACAAGTTATTCGACCGGATTTTTGGAGTAGGTCCTAATGGTTTAAAAGTTGATATTCGTCCGCAAGGTAACGTGGATATAACAGCAGGTTACCAGGGACAAAATATTAAAAATCCTACGTTACCCGAAAGTGCACGTAAGAATGGGGGTTTTGATTTTGATATGAACTCTAATCTTAATGTTATTGCAAACATTGGAGATAAACTCAAACTTCCTATTAATTATAACACCCTTGCCAATTTCGATTACGAGAACCAGTTAAAGCTGGATTACAAGGGAATGGATGATGAGATAATAAAATCAATAGAAGCGGGTAATGTATCTTACACATCTAAAGGAACCCTGATACCAAGCGTTCAAAGTTTGTTTGGTATAAAAACCCAACTGCAGTTTGGTAAATTGTTTGTTACAGGTGTGTTGGCTAATCAAAAATCACAAAGGCAGTCGCTGGCTTTGCAGGGAGGCGCTGCTACAACAAATTTTAATAAAAAGCTGGATGATTATGAGGAGAACAGGCATTTTCTTTTAGGAGATTATTTTAGAGCCAATTTTAATAAGGCCATGCAGGATCTACCTGTTGTCAACAGCCAGGTGCAGATTTTGCGAATGGAGGTATGGGTTACTAACCGCACTGGAGCCACTACTGAAACCCGCAATATTGTTGGCTTAATGGACCTGGCAGAAGGAGCGCCTCATAATCCTAATATAATTGGTACAGGTGCTGGCAATCTTCCGTCGAATGCAACCAATAATTTATACAATACTTTAATTACAGATCCGTCAATAAGAAACCCGGTTACTGTAAATTCTATTTTAATGAGCAAGGGTTTACGTCCCGTGGAAGATTATGAGAAGACATTTGCACGCAAGCTTAGTTCAAACGAATATTATTTCAATCCCCAGGTAGGATTTCTTTCGCTTACACAACAGTTACAGTCTGATGAGGTTTTAGGAGTTGCATATCAATATACCGTAAATGGTAAGGTTTACCAGGTTGGAGAGTTCTCGCAGGATGTTACAGTAGATTCAACACAGGGAGTACAAAAAGTATTGTTTCTTAAATTATTAAAAGCAACGTCTCAGCGGCCCGGATTGCCAATCTGGAATTGGATGATGAAAAATGTATACTCTCTTGATCTTGCAGGCATACAAAAAGACGGGTTTAAACTGGATGTACTTTACCAGGAGCCAAGCGGAGGTACAAAACGATATTTACCTGAATCTTCCACTACAGTCGAAGGAAGACCTTTATTACGAATACTAAATCTTGACAGGTTAAATAACCAGAATGATCCTTTGCCTGATGGTGTTTTTGATTATATTGAAGGATTTACAGTTCTGTCTCAACAGGGTAAAATAATTTTTCCCGTGTTAGAGCCTTTTGGTTCTGACCTGGAAAGACTTGCTTTTGCAGGTGTTTCGCCCGATGTAGTGAATAAATATGTTTACCGGCAATTATACGACTCAATAAAAGCAATTGCGCAAACTTATGCTAACCTCGACAGGTTTGTGATGCAGGGAACCGGAAAGGGCAGTTCTTCTTCTGAAATATATCTTGGCGCATTTAATGTACCACAGGGATCTGTTACTGTAACAGCAGGTGGACAAACACTTACTGAAAATGTGGATTATAGTATTGATTATAACCTTGGTACAGTGAAAATTCTCAACAGCGCTATTCTCAACAGCGGCATCCCTGTTAACGTGCAGTATGAAAATAATGCAAGTTTTGGTACACAGCAAAGAACGTTTATGGGCTTGAGGCTGGACTACCAGGCAAACAAAAAATTGGCGCTAGGAGCAAGCATGGCACGCCTTTCAGAAAGGCCGTATTTTACAAAAATGAATTATGGAGAAGATCCTATTAGAAACACAATGTACGGGTTGGACTTCAATTACCGTTCTGAAGCACCTAAGCTTACTCGTTTATTAAACAAGCTGCCGTTTTACAATAGTACGGCTATGTCTTCGATCAATGCCTACGGTGAAGTGGCTTTTTTAAAACCAGGGCATCCTTCTCAAATTGGTACAGGTAGTTCAGGTTTAATTTATGTTGATGACTTTGAAGGAACAACAAGTAGCATTGATCTTCGTTTCCCATTTATTTCGTGGTCGCTTGCAAGTACTCCGCAAGGTAACAGTTTGTTTCCTGAAGCCACTTTAACCGACAGCATTGATTACAATAAAAACAGGGCGAAGCTGGCATGGTATAATATAGAGCCTGTTCTTCAGGACAGAAACAGCGCAAGCAATCCTTTAAGAAAAAATGTTACGGAACTGAGTGATCCAAGGGTGAGAGCGGTTTATAACCAGGAGCTGTATCCTCAGCGTACCAATAATATTGGTCAAAATCAATTGGTAACCTTCGATCTGTCTTATTATCCTACCGATCTTGGTCCCTATAACTACGAAAGTAAAACAAGCGAGGTTGATGCAACCGGTAAGCTTAAGGATCCCCGTAAGCGTTGGGCAGGAATCATGCGGTCAATAGACCAGACAGATTTTGAAACCAGCAATATAGAATTTGTAGAATTCTGGGTACAGGACCCGTTTATTAAAAAACCTAACAGTACGGGTGGTAAACTTTATTTGAACCTGGGATCCATAAGTGAAGATATTTTAAAAGACGGACGACGTTTTTATGAGAATGGTCTTAATTCTCCCAATCAGCCTTCTGCTGTAGACAATACATCTACCTGGGGTAAAACACCTGTTAACCCAATACAGGTTACGCAGGCTTTTAGCAATGATGCTGCCGATCGTCCTTACCAGGACGTAGGTCTGGATGGATTAGATGATGCCGGTGAGGCTGAGAAGCGGTCAAACTATTTGAATAATCTTCGTAATAATTTCGGAGCTGGTTCACCCATATATTCACGTGCTCAACAGGATCCGTCGAACGATAATTACAAGTGGTACCGGGATAATGAATATGATGCTACCAACACGGGCTTACTTGGAAGATACAAAAACTACAATAATCCGCAGGGTAATTCACCTATTTCAACCACCAACTCTCAATATAGTCCTGCGGCAACACTTTACCCCGACAATGAGGATCTTAACAGGGATAACACCTTGAATGAAACCGAGGAGTATTACCAGTATGCAATAGATCTAAAACCGGGGATGGCAGTTGGAACGACTAAATATATAACAGACAGGCAGGTCGTACCTGTAAATTATGCCGACGGAAGTACAGGCACTGAAAACTGGTACCTGTTTCGGGTACCTATTAGTGATTATGAAAGCAAAGTGGGCAACATCCCTGACTTTAAATCTATCAGGTTTGTTCGTATGTTTCTTACCGGCTTCGAAGACTCTGTAGTTATGCGTTTTGCCAGTTTAGACCTTGTAAGAAACCAGTGGAGAACTTTCACTTATGATGTAGATACAACAGGAAGTTATACCCAAATTCCTGCCACAAGCGGTACTACTTTTAACGTACTGGCAGTAAACCTTGAAGAAAACAGCAAACGTCAGCCTGTTAATTATTTAATTCCTCCGGGTATCGAAAGGGTGCAGCAGTTGAGTAATAACGGGGTTAACCTGCTGCAGAATGAACAGGCAATGAGCTTTCAGGTAAGTAATCTTCAGACAAAGGATATCAGGGCTGCTTTTAAAACCATGAACCTCGACATGAGGCAGTATGGAAAGCTGAATATGTTTGTACATGCTGAAAGTAAAGTGGGAAGTCAACCGATTCTTAATAATCAATTGAATGCAGTTATTCGGATAGGAAGTGATTTCTTAAATAACTATTATGAAATAAAAATTCCTTTACACATAACCCCGGCAGGCACATATGCCAATACTGATGATGGCCAGCGTAAGGTGTGGCCTGACAGTAATAATCTCGATCTGAATATACAGGACCTGGTACAACTTAAATTAAGGCGTAATAATAATACCCTGAATATTGCTGGCTATTACAGTGAAATTGTGAATAATAGAAGCCTTGCAGTAAAAGGAAATCCTAACCTGGGCGAAGTGAGAGCTTTTTTAATAGGTATTGAAAATACAGAGCTTTCAAACGGAACGGCTGCAAACGCCGAAGTTTGGGTGAATGAACTGCGGCTATCAGAACTGGATGAGAAGGGAGGATATGCAGCTACGGGAAGAGTCGATATTCAGTTGGCTGATCTTGGTACCCTCGCATTTTCGGGAAATACCCATACTGCCGGGTTCGGTACTCTTGAGCAAAGGGTAAACGAACGTGCCCGTGAAAATTATTCTCAGTACGATATTGCTACAAATCTTGAATTAGGAAAATTGCTGCCTAAGAAGATAGGATTGTCTATCCCTGTTTATGCCAGCTTAAATCAAACCATAACAACTCCTGAATATGACCCCTATGATCTTGACATAAAACTGAAAGATAAACTGGCAGCAGCAGATTCAAAAGACAGAAGCGCTATTAAAAAGGCGGCAATAGATAAGACCACTATAAAAACCATCAACTTTACAAACGTAAGGGTAATGCCGGGCGCAAAAACCAGGCTTTGGAGTATCAGTAATTTTGATTTTAGCTATTCGTATATTAAATACGATCAAACCAGTCCTATCATTCTTAGAAACAGCGTTGCCAAGCAGCGTGCAGTTTTAGGATATACTTACAACAATGCACAACCTAAATATCTCGAACCTTTTAAAAAGATAATTAAATCAAAATCACCATGGTATGGCTTGGTCAGAGATTTTAATCTTAACCCACAGCCGTCGTTGCTAAGTTTTAGGGCCGATGTAAACAGGCAGTATGGTGAGTATGTGCCCAGGATCGTAAACAGTTACGACAATAAGGTTGATAGAGTAGATACTACCTTTGATAAATTCTTCACTTTCGACCGGTATTATAATTTGCGTTGGGACTTTACCCGCTCTTTAAATGTTGATTTCTCCGCAGTAAACAATGCCCGGATAGATGAGCCGGCAGGGAGACTTGATACAAAAGCCAAAAGAGACTCAGTACGTAAAAACTTTTTCTCCGGGGGAAGAAACACGCTTTACCAGCAAAGAGCAATCGCAAGTTATACCTTCCCGCTTTCCAAGTTGCCTCTTACCGACTGGGTAAATGCGAGGTATAGTTATTCAACCACATATAACTGGATAGGTGCAAGTCGCCTTGCCATTAGTTTAGGTAATACAATTGAAAACAGCCAGGAAAATAACTTAACGGGCGAGTTTGATTTTACAAGGCTATATGCAAAAAGCAGGTGGCTGCGTGCTTTGGACCAGCCTGCTCCGGGTGCTGGCATTGATAGTACAGGGCGCAGGAACAAGAGGAAAAATGATCCTTCTACCAATCCTAAAGTTAATAACAATGCAAATCCTCCGCAGGTTCAATCCACTTTACCATTAAGGGAAGACGTAATAAAGGATCTTACAGGTAAAGCAAAAAGACAGGCTTTACGTAAATGGAGAAAACAACGACGTGACGAACGCAAAGCAGCTCGTTTGCTTAAAGCTAATCAACCGGTTGAGATGCCCGGAATTGCAAGAGCCGGCGGACAGATCTTAACAATGGTTAAGAGGGCTTCAATTAATTACAGCGAGAATTACAGCAGCCGGATACCGGGCTATACAGATAGCACAAGAGCCCTTGGTCAAAACTGGAACAGCATGGCACCAGGTCTTGATTATGTTTTTGGTAGACAACCTGATTCTAGTTGGCTGAATCAAAAAGCTGCAAAAGGACTGATAACACGCGACACGTCCTTAAATTACTTATTCCGTCAAAGTCTTTCTCAAAAGTTAAGCTTTACAGCTCAGCTTGAGCCGGTAAGAGAGTTTACGATAGACGTTAATTTAGATAAAACCTACACCAAAGATTATTCTGAATTATTTAAAACTTTAACCACTAATGGAGGTTTTGAACACTTAAGCCCTTTAGCTACCGGCGGCTTCAATGTTTCTTATATCGCTTTTAAAACTTTATTCTATAAAAATAAGCCTACTGAAATTTCCCAGACCTTTAGAAAGTTTGAAGATTACAGGGTAATTCTATCGGAGCGCCTGGCGCGAAGTAATCCGTATCAAAACGGGCTTAAGACCGGCGATTATTACCAGGGGTACGACAGGTATTCGCAGGATGTGTTAATCCCGGCTTTTATTGCTGCCTATACCGGGCAGGATCCCAAAACAGTTGGTTTAATAAAGCAGTCCAATCCAAACATCAAGTCCAATCCTTTCAGCAGTATTAAACCAAAACCAAACTGGCGCGTTACCTATACTGGTCTTACCCGTATTCCTGTGTTGGCTAAAACATTCAGTACCATTAGCATCACTCATGCTTATAACGGCAGCCTTGGTATGAACAGTTTTAACAGTGCATTGTTGTACCAGGATCCTTTCCGTTATAACTCGCCCGGATTTATCGATACGGTCTCGGGTAATTTTATACCTTATTTCCTTGTTCCAAACATTACTATCCAGGAAACATTTGCTCCTTTGCTGGGTATTGAATTTACCACGGTTAGCCAACTGACCGGAAGTTTCCAGTATAAAAAAAGCAGGCAACTAAGTTTAAGTCTTATAGACTACCAGTTAAGCGAGGTAAGAAGTACCGAATGGACCATAGGAGGAAGCTATAGAAAACGAGGTTTTAATTTGCCATTCAAAATACCGGGAACCAAAGGCAAAAAACTTCAAAACGACGTTAACTTCAGGCTTGACCTGAGCATGCGCGATGATGTAACAAGTAATAGCAGGCTCGACCAGGATAATGCCTTCAGCACCGGCGGGCAAAAGGTTATAACCATTCAACCGTCTATTGATTATGTTTTAAACAACAGGGTTAATCTCAAATTCTATTTCGATCAAAACAGGGTAATCCCTTATATTTCTACGTCGGCGCCTGTTACCAATACACGGGCAGGAGTGCAGATAAGGATCTCGTTAGCTCAATAATTAACAACGGCAGAAAGTGGGTCTTTTACATTACTTTCTGCCGTTATTTTTTTTTGATTTTTTTTTGGTGGTCATCAGTTTGTCCATGATGAAACAGTGGTTGCGACGCTCCGTTCATCTATGGTAATTCTTTTCATCTTTTTTTAAAAGATATTGTTTCCCGTTCGATGTTTTAAAAATTGTTCAATATTGATGATCCAGTACAAGTGTGCGACGCAACGGCCGCTAAATAGTAGCAATACAGATTGGTCCATAATAAAAACACACATATTTTAGCGTTCCTCTATATCATACACGACTTTTCTTTATATTAAAAGCCCGCCTACTTTCCTTACCTTTGCGCACCTTTTTACAATTATTTTTAGAGAGTATAAATAAGTATGAGTGCGAAATATAGAGAATATTCAGGTTTAAATCTGCCGGGAATAGAAAAAGAGATATTAAATAAGTGGGAAGAGAGTGATACTTTTAAGAAAAGCGTTGAGTTGAGAGAGGGTGCAACACCTTTTGTTTTTTACGAAGGTCCTCCAAGTGCCAATGGTATGCCCGGGATTCACCATGTTATTTCACGTACCCTTAAAGACCTTGTTTGTCGTTATAAAACCATGCAGGGTTACCAGGTAAAGCGTAAAGGCGGATGGGATACGCACGGTTTGCCTGTAGAGCTGGGTGTTGAAAAAATGCTGGGTATAACAAAAGAAGACATCGGTAAGAAAATTTCAATTGCAGAATATAACGAAACGTGCCGCAGGGAAGTTTTAAAATATAAAGACAAGTGGGATGAGATTACAAAGAAAATGGGTTATTGGGTCGATCTGAATGATCCGTATATAACCTTTGATAATGACTATATTGAGACTTTGTGGTGGATTTTAAAAACGCTGTACGACAAACGATTATTATACCAGAGCGTAAGCATACAGCCTTATAGTCCCGGAGCTGGTACGGGTTTAAGTTCGCATGAACTGAATCAGCCTGGTACATATAAAAATGTAAAGGATACTTCTGCTGTTGCCATGTTTAAGGCAGTTGAGAATGAAAAAAGCAGGTTTCTTTTCGAAGCTGTCAACGGTCAACAATCAACTGATATTTTTTTTCTTGCCTGGACTACCACTCCATGGACCTTACCTTCAAACCTGGGTTTAACTGCAGGTCCGAACATCAATTATGTGTTGGTTAATACCTTTAATCCGTATACCCATATTCCGGTTAATATAGTGCTTGCGAAAGCGCTTATAGGTAAATACTTTAAACCGGAAGGTGAAAATGGAGACTTTGAAAATTACAAAGAAGGTGATAAATTATTGCCATGGAAAGTATTGGCAGAGTTTAAAGGATCAGAAATAGAAGGCTGTACTTATGAGCAATTATTGCCTTACGAAGCAAACGACCTTAATCATATACAGTCTTTAAAGGATGATGAAGAGGTAAAGCCTTTTCACATTATCCTGGGAGATTTTGTTACCACTGAGGATGGTACCGGGATAGTGCATACTGCCCCGGCTTTTGGTGCAGATGACTATAAAGTCGGAAGAAAATACAACATAGGTATACTTACACTGGTTGATAGGCAAGGTAAGTTTGTAGAGGGTCTGGGTGAGTTCAGCAATCGTTTTGTGAAGAATTATAAAGACGATAAAGCGTACGAAGACGTGAACGTTGACATATGCGTGAAGCTTAAAAAAGAAAATCGTGCCTTTAAGGTTGAAAAATATGAGCACAGTTACCCGCATTGCTGGAGAACTGATAAACCTGTTCTTTATTATCCGCTTGATGCGTGGTTTATAAAAACCACGGCTTTAAGGGACAGAATGGTAGAGTTAAATAAAACCATTAACTGGAAACCAAAATCAACCGGTGAAGGCCGCTTTGGTAACTGGCTCGAAAATATGGTTGACTGGAACCTGAGCCGCAGTCGTTACTGGGGCACACCCTTACCAATATGGAGAACTGATGATGGAAGTGAGGAATTGTGCATAGGAAGTATTGCAGAGTTGAATGCGGGAATTCGTAAGGCAACTGAAGTGTTGGGTGGAGACGTAAACAAAAACTATTTTCATGAAGGCATTCTTGATTTACATAAACCATACGTTGATGAAATAGTACTGGTTAGTGAAAGCGGAAAACCGATGAAACGCGTACCTGATCTTGTTGACGTATGGTTCGACAGTGGCGCTATGCCTTATGCTCAATGGCATTATCCTTTTGAAAATAAAGGTTTGGTTGATGAGGGGAAAGCATTTCCTGCTGATTTTATTTGCGAGGGTGTAGACCAGACCCGAGGCTGGTTTTATACGTTACATGCATTGGGAGTTTTGCTTTTTGATAGCGTAGCATATAAGAATGTTGTTTCAAACGGTCTTGTGCTCGATAAAAACGGCGTCAAGATGAGTAAGCGGTTAGGAAACATTGTCGACCCTTTCGAAACCATCGATAAATTTGGTGCCGATGCTACCCGCTGGTATTTAATTACAAATGCAAGCCCATGGGACAACCTGAAATTTGATATAGGTGGCATACAGGAAGTACAGCGGAAATTTTTTGGAACGTTATATAACACCTACCAGTTCTTTGCGCTTTACAGCAACCTGGACGGCTTTGCTTTTAAAGAAGCTTATATACCGTTAGACGAACGTCCCGAGATTGACCGTTGGATACTGTCTTCGTTAAATACTTTAATTAAGACAGTTACCACCAGTATGGATGATTATGAACCGACACATGCAGGACGTGCAGTGGAGGAATTTGTTGATGAACATTTAAGTAACTGGTATGTACGTTTGTGCAGACGCCGGTTCTGGAAGGGCGAATACGGACAGGATAAAATTTCTGCTTACCAGACGTTATACGAATGTCTTGAAACGATTGTAAGATTAATAGCCCCTGTTTCACCGTTTTTCAGTGATGCGGTTTTTCAAAATTTAAATGCTGTAACCGGTCGTTTTAATATGGCGAGCGTTCACCATGCTGATTTTCCTAAAGCTAATGAAGCCGCTATTGACACTGCCCTTGAGGAAAGGATGCAGTTAGCACAGGACGCATCTTCACTTATTTTAAGTATCAGGAAAAAAGTAAATATAAAAGTAAGACAGCCTTTACAAAAGGTATTGATACCTGTGCTGAATCCAGCGATGAAGGAACAATTGTCGAAGGTGGAGGATTTAATAAAAAGTGAAGTAAACGTAAAGGAAATAGAATACCTGACAGAAACCGAAGGGTTTATAAACAAGAAAATAAAACCAAATTTTGTTGCTCTTGGTAAGAAGCTGGGGCCTAAAATGAAAGCCGTTACTGCAGCTTTAGGTAAGTTTACCCAACATGACATTTCTTCACTTGAGCGGGAAGGGAAATTTGTTTTGGATATCGATGGTGAACCTCTTATCTTGCAAGCGACTGATGTAGACATATCTGCAGAAGATATTCCCGGCTGGAGTGTCGCAGGCAAAGGTAGCCTTACTGTTGCTCTCGATATAACAATTTCACCAGAACTTTTAAAAGAAGGCCAGGCAAGGGAATTTGTAAATCGTATCCAAAATCTAAGAAAAGACTCTGGTTTAGAAGTTACTGACAGAATTAACATTAATATAGTGCAAAATGAAATATTGCTAAATTCAATAAATGAATTTAAAAACTATATTTGCGCGGAAATTTTGGCAGATAGTATTGAATTTGTACCTCAAATAGCGGATGGAACTGAAATTGAAGTGAACGATATTCCGTTAAGAGTTAGCGTTATGAAAAAAAATTCTAACTGATACAAATATATTAATTGCCCGCTACAACGTTTACATAATAGCGTAGGTGTTGTGGCGATTTTACCAAACCTTCAACCTTAAAATCAGCCCCTTAAAAAGAGCTCGTATATATGGTTGATGAATTAATTAACCGTTGAAAAAAATAGCAGTGGCAGATAAAAACGAAAGCAAAACAGTTGCTTCAAAAAAAGAAGCATCTTCTGAAAAAAAATCGAAGGCAGATAACCCTGTAGAAAAGGAAACTAAAACCAAAGCTCCAAAAGCTGAGAAGCCTGTAGTGATCCCTAAAACTTCTACTGACAAAAAGGTAGACTATGAGCCTGACTTCTTAAAAAGCGTATTAGATACACCTGCTTCTGAGCCTCAGAAACCAACTTTGCGTTACAACGACGCAGAATTGCAGGAGTTCAGAGATCTTATTGGTAAAAAGCTTGATTCTGCAAAAAAAGAACTTGCATACCTGCAAGGTTTAATTACCCGTCGTGATGAAATGGGAGGTGATGAAACCGATAACCGTTACATGACTATGGAAGACGGCGGAATGAGTATGGAAAGGGAACAACTAAGCCAGATGGCGAGTCGTCAGATCACTTTTATTGATCACCTGGAGAAAGCTTTAATGCGCATTGAAAATAAAACTTATGGCATTTGCCGTGTTACAGGTAAGCTTATAGATAAAGCGCGTCTTCGTGCTGTACCTCATGCTACCCTAAGCATGGAAGCTAAACTTGGAATTAATAAATAGTTTTAAAGAAAAATTTTAAAAAAGAGGCTGTCCTAAAAAGGCGGCCTCTTTTTTATTTGCAATTGTGCAAAAGTCGGTAAGCATAATTCAAGGGAGAGTTAATCTTATCCGCTGTTTAAATTTTATTTTTTGGTTACCGGCAGTTGTTTTTCAATGTGAACTCCGGTTGTGTCACTCACTTGTACGGTATCTTTTTATGGCAGCTCTTGCATCAGGTTCAATGCCTTTTATAAATTTTAAACAGCTTCTTTGTTAAATAACCCACCCAAAAAGTTTAAGACATACGCATGTAGGCAACTTCAGTTTATTCCTTAGAAGCCGCCTGAAATTAGATTGGACTATATTGTCAGAACCTAAAGATGCTATGAAAACATGCAGATGAACGGAGCGTCGCAAGAATGTCTCCTCAGGAAACAAATGCTGGTACCATCAAGTAAAATTTATAGGATTAGATATTTAGTTCGCAATACGTTTGGTTGCTCTACATAACTCAATAGGAGTTAGATGTTTATAGAAGTAGAATTCTAAATTATACATTCGACGCCAAAGGGGTCGTAAGTGTAATACGTATTAATGGCTAAAAAACATTTAATCCCTTCAGGATTTTAAAAAACATTATAAAGATTCGTGGTTATTAGTCTTGCGAAGCTTCTAGCTAATCCTAAAAATTTAAACAGCCTCTGCAAATCGGACGAAAAATAATCTAATCTCATCTATCTTACTTTATAAAAACGAGTTTATCTTATAATTTGGTGTCAGTATTTTTTAGAATACTGCATCTATTTTAAGTAAAATATTGTTACCTGTCATTTTTCTTTAAAGCTTTTTCCTTATTTTCCGTTGTTGGTTACAAAAAGGCTTTTACCATCTTTGCTTAATTCGATGCCACTTGGGCTGCCTCCTAACTTAGCAAGTATTTTAGTGTCGTTCGTTCTTGGTTCAGTTACCCATAAATCGTAGCCCTTTTCAAACGAAGCCAGGTAGTATAGTTTACTTGCTTCGTCGTTTAAAACATAATCGCTTATAGAAGAACTGTTTATTGTTAAACGAACCTTCCTGTTCTCAAGATCATCAAGGTCTGGCTCGTATGGCTTTTTCAGAAGAGAATCTTTTTTATCTTCTTTCTTTTTTGCAACAGTAAGGGTGCTGTCTTTCTTCTGTTTTTCATCTTTTTCTTTCAATAAAGCATACTCTTCTTTATTCAGTACAAAACGATCGTATGCGTCTTTATCGAAAAATACTCCGTAGACATCCGACTCGGTACTTCCCTGGTTTGCGAGTGCCTTTCTGCCGTTCCTGCTGCTTAACCATGTCATCAATTTGCCGTTTAACGCCCACTTAGTGCCAGCCTCACCAAAGCCACTGTTTACAGGATAAACTATTTGTGTACTGCCGTCCGCTTTTACCAACGCTGCATTGGTAATGCTGAAGTAACCTTTCGAGTCATCCATAAGAATCCACTTGCTGTCGGGGCTCCATTGAAAGCTCCAATCGCCATCGCTGTAAGAATAATTATGACCTTCAGGTAAGAGTGTACGTGTTTTTTTAGAAGAGATATTGTAAACCTTTAGAATATTGCGGTTTTCTATATAAGCTATTTCTTTACCATCAGGAGAATAATCAGATTGATATTCTTCTGCTTCTGTAGCAATGATAGGCTCTTCTTTTAATACAGTTGATGCATAGAAGTATGGTTCATCCGCCCTGCTGATAGAAACCCTGTAAATATCCCAGTTGTTGTTTCTTTCAGCAGAAAATAACAGGCTTTTTCCGTCGGGTGCCCATTCTATCATTCTTTCCTGCTGGGGAGTATTGGTTATTCGTTTGGTTTGTGCGCCTTCTACACTGGTAACAAATATTTCTCCGTGTGTTACAAAGGCAACTTCTTTGCCATTGGGGCTTAAAGAAATCTCCGTTACATTACCACTTATAGGAACATTCTTTTCCGTCGACGACCTTCCATCGTTATAGATCTGAATAGCAACTTTGGTAGCTTTACCTCCTTCCTTCATTGTATAGATCTCTCCATCGTAAGTAAAGCAAAGGGTATTATCGTTTGCTTTTGATAAATGGCGAACAGGATTGTTCTGAAAAGTAGTAAGTTGTTTTACATCAGAAAGATTGTTTAAAGAAGCTTTAAACAGGTTTTGCGAAATGCCACCTTTTTCACTTAAATAATAAACAGAATTGTCATCAGCAAATAAAGGCTCACGGTTCTCTCCCTGGTAAACACTTAATTTTTTGTAAGATTTTTTGCCGGTATCGTATAACCAAAGATCGCGGCTAACCGCAGACGTTTGGTGCTTACGCCATGGGTCTTCATAACCCTTTCTGTCCTGGAAAACAATTTGAGTTCCGTTACTATTATAATGTGCGTTTTCTACGCCTGCAGCACTTATCAGCAAAGCTTTTCCGCCGTTTACTGATACGGAATAAAGGTTTTGGAAAAGCCGGGGGCTTGGAAAACGTACACTTACAGCAGGCGCGTTGTGACCACTTCCAAAAAGTACCTGTTTGTTATCAAGAGAGAAATCGTAAGGAAAGTCTGCCGCACTGTTGGTTGTAAGTCTTACCGGAGTTCCGCCGGTTGCAGGCATTACAAATACATCAAAATTTCCGTACCTGTCGCTTGCAAAAGCGATCGATTTTCCATCATGGCTCCATACAGGCATCATATCATGTGCCTCATGAATGGTTAGCGGAGAAGCTACTCCGCCTGCTGCATCAACCCTGTAAATATCACCCTTATAGCCAAATAAAATAGTCTTACCGTCAGGCGATATGGCGGGATATCGCAGCCATAAGGGAGTAGTTTGAGAAAAAGCACTTTTTAAAGCTGTAAATGCTAAAAGTAAAGTCAAAAGTTTCTTCATGCTTGCCTTTTAAATTTAATAA
>Ga0181471_100363_pt1 | contig 14966 bp, 11 predicted proteins | sample InSIn5gowninarea_FD_119083 | JGI IMG/M metagenome (GOLD analysis project Ga0181471, IMG submission 119083) | Clean room microbial communities from NASA Spacecraft Assembly Facility at Jet Propulsion Laboratory, Pasadena, California, USA -... ...
AAAAATTGGCGACGATGGCTGCGAGAACTTATGCTAATGAGAGTGCAGTATACCGTACAGTTGGCTTGTTTGAACAAAGGATGGGTTCTCTTACAGACGAGCAATTAAAAGATGGTCGTGAAGTTGCCTGCACCAATCGCTATAATTGATACAGCGGTTAATGCATCATACCCAGCTGCAATTAAGATTGGAATCAGTAATGGATAGAAGGCTATAGTTTCTTCTGCCATACCATAGGTTGTTCCTCCAATAGCAAACACCGTCATAAGTACGGGTATCATCAGATGCTCTCGCCCTTCTAAGCGCTTAATAATCTTACCAATTCCTGCATCAATTGCTCCAGTTTTCATAACTACTCCAATAAAGCCACCAATGATAAGTACGAACAACGCAATATCCTGTGCATCAAAGAACCCACTAATTGGAGCATATAAAACTTCCCATACACCTTGAGGATTCTGTTCCATCTCTGTATATGTTCCTGGGATTGGTTCATATTCACCCGACTCTGGATCTAAAATATCATATTCACCTGCTGGAACAATCCATGTAAGGGCTGCTATGACAACAATAATTGTAAATAAGAGTGTATAAGCGGTAGGCATTTTAAATTTCATCTTCTTTTTCATTACAGCTCCTCCTCTGTTTGATCAGATTAGCTTATGATGTTAGAAAACTATGGCTTAGCCAAGCATTTGGGCGAATGCCTAGCCCGCCTTATGCAGATAAGAATGTTTTATACTTTCTTATCTGCCAAGAAGATAGATAGACTTTGCATAGATTTCCATGGCCTTCATCATTTTTTCTATTTCTATAAATTCATTTGGTTGATGCTCTACTTTTTCTTGTTCAGGAAAAATAGCACCAAAAGCTACGCACCGATTCATTGCCCTCGCATAAGTCGCACCACCAGATGATTTTGGTTCGGACACCTCATCCCCCGTTGTTTCCCGGTACACTTTCAACAAAGTTTGAATGAATGGATCGGATTTCGGGATGTAAATCGAAGGCAAATAATCAAACTCCATATACGTTAAGCCATATTTAGATGCTGCTTGCTTCAAATGTTTAACGACTTCCTCTTTGTCTCCAGTTACCGGAATTCTGATATCAATAGAAAGACATTCTTCCTTTGTAATCTCCAGTTTTCCAATATTAAACTTTAGTTTACCTGATGCCTCATCCTCTACATTGCCAAAAATTGATGTGGCAAACGGGTCTTCTTTAATAAGCTCATAAATAAAATCTATTGTTTTTGATTGTTTCCCTATCTCATATAGTGCGATTGCCAACCGTGATATAGCATTTATCCCTTCTTCCGGAACCTGAGCATGTGCAGGTTTTCCCAGAACCAAAATACCTTCTCCTGCTTTTTCATAATGAAAGCCCAACTCCTGAAGTCTATCCTCTAATTCAGTTTGTTTATCCCCTTTATAAACCACGGAACTAGGTACTGCATTAAATGCATCGCCTCCTTTCAGTTCCAAGATAGATTCATTTCTTCCTTTTAACTGAACTTGAAGTAAACCTTTTTCTGCATATATTAATGGAAAGGAAGAATCGGGTGTGAATCCCATCGTTGGCATTTCTTCTTTTAACTTATATTGTTCCATGCCACGCCATAGTGTTTCTTCATCCGTACCAAAGATTAACCGAACCCGTTTATTGAATGATACTCCTATATTCATCAATGCCTTGACTGCATATACAGTTGCAAGGGTAGGACCTTTATCATCTTGGGTTCCTCGACCGTAAATCTTTCCATCTTTCATAACTGCCTCAAATGGATCTGTATGCCAGTTACTGATATTTCCAGCTGGGACAACATCGAGATGCCCAAGAATACCAATCATTTCCTGACCAGTACCTATTTCTGCAAATCCATAATAACCTTGAGGATCTTTATAAACTGTAAATCCCAGTTCCTCACATATTTCCAACATTTTTTCTAGTGCTTGATTAATCGGTTCTCCAAATGGATACATGGAACTTTCAGCCAGGACACTCGGGATTTGTACTAATTCTTTTAACGAATGGATATAGTCTTTTTCCTGACGACTTATTTCATTACTGATTTTTTGATAAATTGGCATCGATTTTCTTCCTTCCATTTTGGTACTTACATTCTATCTATATATCTTTCCGAACCAGTGGCATACTCATACAACGTGGGCCACCACGACCTCTTGACAATTCCGAACTTAGAACTTCTATTACCTCTATACCATTCTTTCTTAGCAATTGGTTCGATACATAGTTCCGATCATAGGTAATGACGACACCTGGTGCGATTGCCAGTGTATTAGAACCATCATTCCATTGTTCTCTAGCTGCTGCGATTACATCCCCACCACCACAAGGGATTAACACAATATCATCCAACCCAAGTACGTCTTTCAATGTTGCCATTAAATCTGTATTATGCGTGATGCTTAATTTTTCTTCATCCTCACCTTTTTCAAGAATGTAAATATTCATTTCTCCTTTTGGCCCCTGTATGGCTGGGTGTATGGTAAATTTGTTATAATCTACCATTGTAAAGACAGTGTCCAAGTGCATAAATGCCCTTGTTTTTGGGATTTCGACTGCAACAACCCTTTTTATCTCCCTCTGCCTTTTAAAAATATTGAGAGCAAAACGTTCAATTGCTTTTGCAGCAGTTCTTGAGCTTATCCCAATTGCGATGGTATCTTTGGAAAGTACTAATTCATCTCCACCTTCTATCGGATATTCAAAATCACGATCTAACCATATTGGAATATCATGATCTCTAAAACGTGGATGATAATTGATAATATAGCTCATAAATAACGATTCACGTTGTCTAGCCGGCTTCCGCATTGTGTTTATAGTTAGGCCGTTACCAATTGTTGCGGCAGGATCTCGGGTGAAATATAAATTTGGCAATGGATCCAGATAAAATGGATAATGATCTTGTAAGAGCTCATATAAATGTGTTTTCTTACTATCAGGAATTTCTGATTTTAATATTCCTGCCATCATTTTATCTACCATATCCCCTGTACTATGTGACAGCAAAAATTCTTTAATAATCTGATAGGAACCATCTACCATCACTTTCGTTTCTCGCAGGAAATCGCTTACAAATTGTTGTTTTATCTCTTCTGTTTGTAAACTCTCAGCCAATAACTTATTTAAGTACAAAACTTCAATTCCCCGATTGCGTAATACGGTTGCAAAATAGTCATGTTCTTTTTGAATTAATGGTAAATACGGAATATCATCAAACAAGAGCCTTTGCAGGTATTCCGGTGTTAAATGTTCAAGTTCTTTTCCAGGTCGATGTAATAGAACTGTTTTAAGTTCACCTATTTCTGATGTAACATGTAACGGATGTTTCATCATTCATACCTCCTTCTGGAATTATTAGACGGATTAAAAAGTACTTGTTTTGGAATTCCAATCTATCACTTACAATTATATTTTAGTTGGTTTACTGTAAGATTGCTGTGCACCGGTACACAACAAACATGTGAAATTTTTAACGTTAATAGTGCCAATCCATTCACTATAAGAATGCGAATACATCCACACTCTCAATATGGATGTATTAACAGTTTTTTCGGCAAGAATAGCGCTCAATCCCCCGATTAGCAAAGCAATTAATTTCTTAAAGGCAACAAAAAAACCAGACATAGGTCTGGGTAAATGAATATTTCTTTTGTTTACAGGTTAACGAACAAAAAACCCCCACTGAAGTTTTACTTTACCGATGAAAGAATGGTACCTCACATTATTTTCTGCATAAAATAATTTTTATTATGAACAATAATCTTCCGGGACTCAAAAGACAATAAGCCTTCATTTTTCAATTCCCTGAAAATACTTGAGGCCGTTTCCCGACATGTTCCTGCTAGCTTAGCAATCTCAGTTATAGTCATAGGAAGATCTATGATGACGTCTTCTCCTTCTAAAACACCAAATTCTTTGACTAAGTAATGAATGGATTGTTCTACACGATCTTTAACATTGGATGTGGCAAGTGTTTGCAATCGTCTTTCATTCAATTCTAAGATTCTCGATAATTGATTGATAATAACGAGTAATTGGTCTCTGTTTGTTTTTACATACGTTTCAAATACCTTTGCGGGTATATAGTAGACTTCAATATCGGTTAGCCCATATGCTGAATGGTGATAGAAGAGATCTGTAAACATTCCACCATAAGGAAAAAGACTATGTGGTTTTACATAATCAACATAAAGCATCGTTGCTTCCATGTTTGTTTTTTCCAACTTAACATATCCTTTGCTCAAAAAATAGAGTCTTTCTCGAGGATCACCATCCGTAAACAAAATTTGATTTTTCTTATACGTCCTTTTGAATAAGAATTTCTCGAATTTTTTTAAATCCTCACCACTAAGAAATGATAATATTTTAAACTCTGTTAAATCATTGGCAAATTCTACCTTCATCTAATATCACCCCCACCCTCCAGGAAACCGCTTACAATACTATGCATAATAGATTTATTCTAGTATTAGTATTACTTCTATTTTACCATATGTATAAAGAGGTTTACTTTTACTCTATCTTTTGTTAAATAAATTGCCACAGATATAAAAATCCACCCGCTGAATATAGAGGGTGGATTTTGTCATAAATATGCCCTACCTTAAGGACTTTTTCTTATTACAATACATATTTTTCTTCTTCAATAATTTTAGCAGCTATCTCTCGTTTTTTCGCTACAACATTGATTGGTGTATGACGAGTTAGTTTGCGTAAAGATGATAACATCATACGAAGATTGTCGCCTTCTTCCACTGCAATAAGTGTTTCTTTTGCATCAGCTTCCATACGATTAAATGCTTCTTGCACGTAAACTTGGGTATATAGAAGTTTTTGTTTATTTGCTTCTTCACCGGATTTGTTGATCGCTTTTTCCGTACGAAGAATAGCTGATTCCATATTATAAACTTCAGCTACCATGTCTGCTAAATTTACAAGTATTTCTTGTTCCCTTTCAATCTTCTGCATATATTTTTGCGCAGCTAATCCAGCAGTAAATAATACCAGTTTTTTCGCATTTTTAAGCAGATATTTTTCTTGTTCCAACGTACCTGTGCCAACTTCTTCTGGCATCTTCATTACTAGCTCTTCCTGTAAAGCCTGAGCTTGTTGCAATAATGGCAGCTCACCTTTCATTGCTTTTTTCAGAAGAGTACCCGGTACAAGCAGGCGATTAATTTCATTTGTTCCTTCAAAAATACGATTAATCCGTGAATCACGATACATACGCTCTACTTCATACTCCTGAATAAACCCATTTCCACCATGCATTTGAACAGCTTCATCCACGACATAATCCAATACTTCCGTTGCAGTGTATTTGTTCATCGAGCACTCAATTTGATATTCTGCGATTGCCGCAGCAACTTCACGACCATCTTTTAATTGCTCGTCTGTAAGAGAACCCATCCTTTGTTCAAACAAGCCAACTGTACGGTATACTGCACTCTCATTAGCATAAGTTCTCGCAGCCATCGTCGCCAATTTTTCTTGCGTTAATGAAAAACTAGAAATTTTTGTATTAAACTGTTTACGTTCGTTTACATATTCGGCTGCAACTTCTAAAGCAGCTTTAGCACCACCGACTCCGCCAATGGCTAATTTATATCGGCCAACGTTAAGGATATTAAAAGCAATTTTATGTCCCTTTCCTTTTTCACCTAATAAATTCTCAACTGGAACTTCTGCATCATTAAGAATTAAAGTACGTGTAGAGGAACTCTTAATTCCCATTTTCTTTTCCTCTGCCCCAGTAGATACACCAGGAAAATCACTTTCTACTATAAATGTGGAGAAATGCTCACCATCAATTTTCGCATAGACAACAAATACATCTGCAAATGCTGAGTTCGTAATAAATTGTTTTTCTCCGTTTAATATATAATGTGTTCCAGCATCATTAAGGACAGCTGTTGTTTTGGCTCCTAAAGCATCAGAACCCGAAGTTGCTTCCGTCAAAGCATATGCTGCAATCAATTCACCTGTTGCAAGCTTTGGAAGATATTTTGCTTTCTGTTCATCGTTACCAAAAAACACAATTGGAAGGGACCCAATACCTACATGAGCACCATGAGTAATCGAAAATCCGCCAGCGCGAGAAAATTCTTCTGTGATTAAAGCAGAACTTGTTTTGTCTAAGCCCAAGCCACCGTACTCTTCTGGAACATCGGCACCGAGAAGACCTAATTCTCCAGCTTTTTTAAGAAGTTCTACTGATATATCAAAATTCTGCTCTTCTAACTCATCTAGGTTTGGTCTTACTTCTTTATCAATAAAATCCTCGGTAGTCTTGGCAATCATTTTTTGCTCATCTGTAAAATCCTCTGGTGTTATGATATCGTCACTCGTTAAATCTTCAGTCAAAAATGCTCCACCTTTAAATAGCTTTTCCTTTGTTTCACTCATCTGTATCATCCTTTCTAGGAATTATAGTTTTATAGATATTAATTATTAGATCTAAATGACAGAAGTATTTATAGCAGTTCGAATACTCCTGCAGCTCCCATTCCTCCGCCAATGCACATCGTAACTACACCAAACTGAACATTCTTTAGTTTCATTTCATGCATAAGGCTTAGTGTTAATTTCGTACCCGTACAGCCGAGTGGGTGACCTAGGGCAATTGCTCCACCATTTACATTCACTTTATCTATGTCTAAATCTAATGCCTGCACAACACGTACTGCTTGAGCAGCAAATGCTTCGTTTAATTCAAACAATCCGATATCAGATAATTCTAATCCAGCAATTTGCAGTGCTTTTGGAATAGCAGCTATTGGACCTACTCCCATTATTTCAGGCTCCACTCCTGCTACAGCAAAAGAACGGAATTTCAGGATTGGTGCCAATCCTTCTGCTTCTGCTTTTTCTCGATCCATCAACAAGACAGATGCAGCCCCATCACTCATTTGTGAAGAGTTTCCTGCGGTTACAGAACCATTCATATTAAATGCTGGTCGCAGCTTAGCTAATACTTCAGTATTTGTGCCGACACGTACTCCCTCATCCATTTCAAAAGTCGAATGTTTCTCTTCCACCTTATTGTTCTTGCCTATAACCCGTTCGGTTACTTCTACAGGTACAATTTCGTCATTAAATTTCCCGTCTCGAATTGCCTTCGCCGCTTTTTCATGACTTCTGGCAGCGAATTCGTCCTGCTCAGTTCGGGATATATTAAAACGACTTGCTACTTCTTCAGCTGTGTGCCCCATACTCATGTAATAGCCTGGAGCATTATGGACAAGCTTAGCATTAGGCTTAATCACATGCCCGCCCATTGGTATTAGACTCATAGATTCTGCTCCACCTGCTATCATTGTGTCACTGGCTCCGACCATAATACGCTCCGCTGCATATGCAATTGATTGTAACCCCGAGGAACAATAACGATTTATCGTTACTCCAGGCACATCATGCTTTAATCCTGCTAACCCTGCAATATTACGTGCCATATTCATACCTTGTTCTGCTTCTGGCATTGCACATCCTATAATCACATCATCAATATTCCCGTCATAATTATCTGCACGTTTCAACGTTTCTTTAATAGTTAGTGCAGCTAAATCATCTGGCCTTGTATTCGCTAAAGAACCTTTAAACGCTCTTCCTACAGGTGTTCTTGCCCCTGAAACAATAACTGCTTCTTTCATAATGCCTCCCCCTTTAATTACGTAATGGCTTGCCTTTTATTAACATGTGTTGCATTCTTGCTTGTGTAAGTGGTTCACCAATTAAACTTAAGAATGCTTCTCTTTCTAAATCCAGCATGACTTGTTCATCTATTAATGAACCTTCTTTAATACGACCTCCACTTAGCACATATGCTAATTTTTCTGCAATTTTCAGATCATGATCTGATGCATATCCCCCATATTGTAGTGATTTTGCACCCATCAGCATAGCAGCATAACCAGCTTCTCCAACCACTGGAATTTTCTCAGGAGTTGGCTTTCGATAACCAGCTTTCGCAAGCGCCAATACCTTTTGTTTTGCATCATATAATAGATGGTCCGGATTGACAGAAATACTATCTCCAGCACCTAAAAACCCATTTTCAAACCCTTCTGCAGCCGAAGTGGAAACTTTAGCTGTAGCAACTTTTTCAAAAACATCATTAGCTACTTTCGTTAAATCAAATTTAATTCCTTTAGGCAGATTGCGCAGTTCTTTCAAATAAAGCTCTTTGGTACCACCGCCGCCTGGGATAAGACCAACCCCTACTTCTACTAGTCCAATATAGGTTTCAGTGGATGCCTGAATGGCTGCAGCAGGTAAAGAAACTTCTGCCCCACCACCTAAAGTCATATTAAAAGCTGCAGTAACAACTGGTTTCTCCGAATACTTAATATTCATCGCCATATTTTGGAACTGACGAATAACTAAGTCCAATTCATCAAAGTTTTCATCCTGTGCTTCCATTAACATTAATCCAACGTTTGCACCTACACAGAAATTTTTCCCTTGATTCCCAATAACAAGTCCTTCATAATTTTGGGCGACTTTATCAATCGCATAGTTAATCATTTGAATGGAATCTAATCCTAATGCGTTACTCTTGGAGTGGAACTCTAGAAGTGCAACGCCATCACCCATATCTATTAAACTAGCACCTGCATTCTTTTTAATAACACCATTTTTCTCTTTCAAACGCTTAATGTTTATTTCTTTTGGGTTAAAAGCTTGCTCCTTGTATTCACCTTGTTCATAGAAAAACACATTTCCGCTTTCTTCTTTATAAAAAGATTCATTACCATCCTCTAATAGATTAATAATCCATTTAGGTACCGTCTCTCCTTCATCCTGCATGCGAGCTACTGATTTTCTTAAACCGATGGCATCCCATGTTTCAAACGGACCAATTTCCCAGCCAAATCCCCATTTCATCGCTTGGTCAATGGCAACAATATCATCGGCAATTTCTCCAACTAACTCTGCGGAGTAAATTAAAGTTGGTTTAAGAACAGACCACACTAAGTCTGCCGCACGATCCCCTTTGGCATTTACAAGCGCTTTCAGTTTTCTGCGTGTGCCTTTTTCCTGTTTAACCATCTCCGTTGCTGCTGTTTTTAACTTCTTCCTTTCTTCATACTCTAATGTTTCAGGATTTAGTTCATAAATTGCTTTACCCTTTTTAACGAAAAAGCCTTGGCCACTCTTGGCACCAATCCAGCCATTCTCATTCATCTTCTTCATAAAGTCAGGTACTTCGAATACTTCTTTTTCTTCTCCGTCCACATTGTCATAAACATTGCCAGCTACATGGATAAATGTATCTAACCCAACAACATCTAATGTTCGGAACGTTGCACTTTTCGGACGGCCAATCATTGGACCAGTAACGGAATCTACTTCTCCGACACTATACCCGCCTTTTAGCATTTCTCTGACTGAAACAAGCAAGCCATAAGTTCCAATTCTATTTGCGATAAAATTCGGTGTATCTTTCGCTTCCACAACACCTTTTCCAAGAACATTCTCCCCAAACATTTTCATAAAGGAAAGAACTTCTGAATCTGTATATTTCGTTGGAATAACTTCTAATAATTTTAAGTATCTTGGTGGATTAAAAAAGTGTGTACCAAGAAAATGCTTTTTCAAATCATCAGAGCAATCTTCAATCATATCGTTAACAGATATACCTGAAGTATTGGAACTAACAATCGTTCCTTGTTTGCGGTGTTTGTCTATATTTGCATACACTTTTTTCTTAATATCTAAATTTTCAACAACGACTTCAATAATCCAGTCAACGTCTGCTAACTTCTCCATATCATCTTCCATGTTACCAACTTCTATTAAGTCAAGGCTTCTCTTTGTTGTAATTGGTGAAGGTTTGTGTTTAAGCAATGCTTTTTTACTTTGTAAAGCAATTCGGTTCCGTACACCAGGATGCTCTAAGGTAAGTCCATTTTTTTCCTCTGCTTTTGTCAATTCGTGTGGCACAATATCCAACATCAATACTGGTATACCTACATTTGCTAAGTGTGCCGCTATACTTGATCCCATAACTCCTGAACCTAAGACTGCAGCTTTTTTCACTTGGTACTTCATATTTCCTCCCCCTAACATTTTGAATGAATACTCATTCATTTTATACCCAAAAAATATAGATAGCTCGCTATCCCTCTATTTATACTATATAGTAATTTCTGACATTTCGCAATAAAAATAATTAATTTTTTTGGTTTTATTCTAGGTCTGCACACGAAAAATATAAAATTACACCCATTTAAAGAAAATAATGTAAAAGTTTTGATTTTAAATATAAACTTCTGTAAGTTAAACAGTAGAACATAGTACAGTCAGGAGGAATAACATGAATAACGTCATAGACACATTACTCTCTCATCGTTCCTATCGATCTTACCAGGATAAACCTGTTAATGACAAGGAGTTAGATAAGATTATAGATGCAGTACAGGCAGCGCCAAATTGGATTAATGGACAACATACTACTATTATCGCCATTAAAGACCCAGAAAGAAAAAAGCGTTTAGCTGAGTTGTGCGGCAATCAAAAACATATTGATGAGGCACCGGTATTTCTTGTATTTTGTGCTGATTTTTATCGAACTTATCTAGCTAGCCAGATAGAAGACACTTCGGTCAAGGCATTGGAAGATATTGATACTCTCATTGTAGGTTCAACAGATGTTGGTATTTCGCTTGGTACAGCAGTCACAGCAGCTGAATCATTTGGCTTAGGAACGGTACCTATAGGTGGTATCCGCAGAAATTCTAAAGAAGTAATTAAAGAATTGAACTTACCATCTTATGTCATACCCATTTCTGGTTTATGTGTTGGATATCCAGAAAAAGACCCTGGTCAAAAACCAAGATTACCAAAAGAAGCCGTGTATCATGAAGAGAGATACAATCATGATTTAGGACCACTACTTGAATATTATAATCAGACCTATGTAAATTACTTAAAAGAGAGAAGCTCCAACCAAAGACATAGTACGTGGACGAATCGAGTAGCAACCTTTTTCAGTAAAACCTATTATGAAGGCATTCCTGATATGCTAACTCAACAAAAATTTCCTGGAGGAAAAATGAAGTAAGTTTATACAAAGAATAAAAATACGTTTTTCTAGACTCTAGAAGAGGCTGGGATAGAGTCATAAGGATAAATCCGAAAGTGAACTTTGTAGTGAATTTACTCCGAAGTAACTGCACTTCTCATAGTTCTAATCCTTCCGTAAACTACTTTTGCCCCCAGCCTCTTTAGAGTAGTTTTTCAATTATTTTAATATTGATATTATATAAAACTTCTTAACCTAATGCCACATCAAGAATCATCATAACCGTAAAACCGATCATCACACTCATTGATGCTAAGTCCCTATTTCCTTCTTCATGTGAACCTGGGATTACCTCTTCTGCCACGACAAAGATCATCGCTCCAGCTGCAAAACTTAATGCATATGGTAATAATGGCTCCATCAAGGTAACAGCTAACACACCTATAACTGCTGATACGGGCTCCACCATTCCGGAAAATTGACCATAATAAAAACTCTTTCTTCTTGACATCCCAAGTTTTCTAAGCGGCATTGATACCGCAACACCTTCTGGGAAGTTTTGAATACCTATTCCAATGGTTAAGGCAATAGCACCAGCTAAAGACGCTTCGGGGAACCCATTAGCTAATGCACCAAAGGCAACACCTATCGCCAACCCCTCCGGTATATTATGAAGAGTAATTGCTAGAACGAGCAGCGTACTACGTTTTCTGCGATTTGGCTGTATTCCCTCTGCTTCACTTATCGATGCATTTGGATGAAGATGAGGGAGTATCTTATCGATGCCCCATAAAAAGATACCACCTAACATAAATCCAACTGCTGCAGGTATCCACGCGGGGACACTACCACCTTTAGCCATCTCTATTGCCGGTGAAAGCAATGACCAAAAACTTGCAGCAATCATTACTCCCCCAGCAAACCCCATCATTCCATCTAACAGCTTAACATTCACTGTTTTTGTCATAAATACTAAAGAAGCACCAAGCGCTGTCATTCCCCATGTAAATAATGTACCTATTAGTGCTTGTAGAAAAGGATCAAGAGATAAAAAATATTCAATCATCATAAGATCTCCTTACAGAAATATAATTAAATGTTTCCCTAAGCAAACATTTTAAACCTAGGGAATGAATTAATCAATCCATTTCTATTATTTTCTTATTTTTGTCATAATTTATGACTATTTTGGGAAATTATTGTAGGTTATTATTATTATTCTGCCGAAGCGAATGTAAACTCTTAAAACGAGCAAGAGCATTACTAAAAGAATGTTTAATTACGTCGTCGTATTTTCCACCAACCCCGACACAGACACAGTTTAAAAGCAGCTGAATTTACAGAAAGTATCGTATTTAAAAAGCTGATTCCCACTATCAATGGAAATCAGCTATATTATCTAAGTAAAATTATGCTACTACATCATAGCCTTGATCTTCTACTGCTTCCTGTAACTGTTCTAAAGTAACTTTAGAATCGTCGTAAGAAACTTCTACTTTGCCAGTAGCTAAGTCAACTTCCACACCTGATACTCCAACAAGTTCATTCAGAGCACCTTCGACAGACATTTTGCAGTGACCACAAGTCATACCTTTTACATTCAATGTTGTTTTCATTATTAATTTCACCCCCTTTAAAGTTCCTTCCTGAAAATATATAGAACTGAATTAAGTTTTTATGGAAGTTTATCCCCCATTTCTTGTTGGTTCCCATTTACTCAAAATAAGGGATACGGATAAAAAAACTTATATTTTAACACGCTTCAATCGGAGCGAATTAGTAACAACACTTACGGAACTAAATGCCATTGCTGCACCCGCTATCCAAGGTGCCAATAATCCAAATGCTGCTATAGGAATACCCGCACTATTATAGGCGAAAGCCCAGAATAAGTTTTGGCGGATATTTTTAATTGTTGCCTTACTCATTTTTATTGCTTGTGGAATAAGAAGTAGTTCTCCGCCTAGTATCGTCACATCGGCTGCTTCAATGGCCACTTCTGTACCTGTTCCTATTGCAATACCAATATCTGCAATTGCTAATGCTGGAGCATCGTTTACTCCATCACCAACCATGGCAACTTTCTTTCCTTGCAATTGAATTTCTTTTACTTTTTCTGCTTTTTCTTCAGGAAGCACTTGAGCAATCACTTGATCAATACCAACTTGTTTGGCAATAGAATTTGCTGTACGCTCGTTATCCCCAGTTAACATAATAACTTCCAATCCAAGCTCTTTCAATTCTTTGATAGCTTCAATGGCAGTATCTTTTATCGTATCTGCAACTGCTACTATGCCTCGGTATTCTCCATTAATTGCAATTAACATTGCGGTTTTTCCATCCGTTTCAAAATCAACTAATTGCTGCTCTGCATTTTCAATATCTATTTGATGGTCATGCATTAATTTACGGTTACCAACAAGAATATGACTATTAGAAATGGTTGCTTCAATACCATGACCCGGTATAGCAGAGAAATCATCCACATCTTTTAGTTCAATGTCCTTCTCCGTGGTATAGGCCACAATCGCTTCAGCTAATGGATGTTCGGATCCTTTTTCCGCACTTGCGAGTAACTGTAATGTTTCCTGATCACCTTCAAATTCGGTAACTTCTGGCTTCCCTTTCGTAATTGTCCCTGTTTTATCAAGAATAATCGCTTCTAATTCATGAGTTCTTTCAAGATGTTCTCCACCTTTAAAAAGAATTCCATTTTCTGCTGCTCGACCCGTCCCTACCATGATGGAAGTTGGAGTAGCTAAACCTAGTGCACAAGGACAAGCAATAACTAGTACGGCTATAGCTGTTACTAATGCCATTTCAAAGTTACCAGGTTGTACGAGTGTAATCCAGATAATAAAAGTTATAATCGCGAAGCCAACAACAATCGGAACGAAATAACCAGAAATCACGTCTGCCAAACGCTGAATTGGCGCCTTAGACCCTTGAGCATCTTCTACAACCTTAATAATAGATGCAAGTGCCGTGTCTTTACCTACCTTGGTTGCTTCCATCTGAATCGAGCCATTTTTGTTTAAAGTTGATCCAATCACCGTTGCGTCAACATTTTTTTCAATAGGTATTGATTCTCCAGTAATCATCGACTCATCAACAGAAGTACGCCCCTTCTTCACAATCCCATCAACAGGGATTTTCTCACCCGGTTTCACTAATAAATAGTCACCTACTGCAACGTCTTCAACTGGAATCATGACCTCTTCTCCATCTCGGAGAACGCGCGCTTCTTTCGCTTGTAAATTTAAAAGCTTTGATATAGCTAATGTAGTCTGTGATTTTGCACTTGTTTCTAAATATTTTCCAAATAATATTAACGTAATCAAAATGGCACTCGTTTCAAAATATAGATGTGGCATATATTCTGGATTGCCGATTGTTTTAAATGCTTCATAAAGACTATAAAAATAGGCAGCGCTAGTACCTAAAGCAACGAGAACATCCATATTTGCTCCGCCAGTGCGCAAGTTTTTATAGGCACCTACATAAAATTGCCATCCAATAATAAATTGTACAGGAGTTGCTAATAGAAATTGAAACCATGGATTCATAAAAATAGCTGGAATTTCCATTCCAAATAAATGAACAAGCATGGTGACTAATAGTGGTGCAGATAGAATAGCAGAGATCACTAGTTTTCTTTTCATTGATTGTACTTGTTTTTCTTTGTGTGACTTGTTCTTTTTACTATCTTCTTTTACCTTTGCATCATATCCAAGTTTTTGGATCTTATCGATGATTGCATCCACATTCATAAGTCCTGGATTATATTCTATGGATGCACTTTCAGTCGCTAAATTAACGTTGGCAACTTTTACGCCATTCTGCTTGTTTAACACCTTTTCTATTCGATTAGAACATGAAGCACAGGTCATTCCCATTACATCGAATTCTG
>Ga0181471_100302_pt1 | contig 14933 bp, 12 predicted proteins | sample InSIn5gowninarea_FD_119083 | JGI IMG/M metagenome (GOLD analysis project Ga0181471, IMG submission 119083) | Clean room microbial communities from NASA Spacecraft Assembly Facility at Jet Propulsion Laboratory, Pasadena, California, USA -... ...
GAATACCCATCGAGATCAACGGCTTCCACCTCTCATCGGCCTCCTCGTCATCGTCGTCTCCCTTCTTACCTCCTGTCAAAATGGTAGCATGAGTATCCACGTGATCATTAGGATAAGCTTCAGCATGGATGACCGTAAACTTCCTCTTCCTCGCGGCGGCGATTAGGAATTTCTGCACCGTTTGCGAAGAAGTATGCGTGAGGATGATTTCGTTTGCGTGAATGTGCTCGAGTGCGGAAGCGGCGATCTGGTCGTCTACGATTTCTAATTCGTCGACGAGTTCCTTAATCCCATCGATTACTTCGGCTTTGACGTCCATTTTTGTTGCAGCGGTGGCTTCGAGGATGCTGTTGAGGCGGGAGCCGGATTTGGTGATGGGGGATTGGGAACCGGCTGGTGGGGTTACTGCTGGAGAAGGTTCGTCTGGATGTGAGAGCAGACCAAATAGCGAAGTGACCTGAGGACCAGTGGCGTAGGAGGTGTGAGAGGTGAGAAGTGGGGGTCTGTGAGCAGCTGTGGTGTCGTTGAAGTCGGCTGAGGTAAATGGATCCTGCCTCAGATTCACGTTTCCAGAAGCAGAGGCACCGTGATTTAGCGAGCTGAAGGCAGAGGCGTTGGAGTTCAAGCCGGATCGGTTCATGGAGTTGTTGTGGGATTGGTTGGCTTCGTCGCTTTGTGCGGCATCGCTATAAGCACCGGCATCCAGACCGGTCTCCTCGACTTCTCTGATCAGACCGAGAACACGGCGCACAATGTTGCCGACTGCCATCTCACGGGGCTGAGCAGCAATCAAACGCTGACCAACTTTGCGCACACGCTCAATCAGCGAAGCAGCATCTCTGGTCTTGGATGCGGCTACGATGCGAAGAAGCAGTTGAGTAGTTGCGATAGCACATGGCCTTGAGTTTCTGATTTGACGTCTCTTCAAAAGACTTTGATATTGTTAGAGTGGATGTTACAATATTTGCATGATATCAAGAAACATACGAAATGAAATGTTCGATAGAAGTCTCGACGTCTGCATGTTTGAGAGACTTCAAAAAGGATGACAAGCCAGGGGTGGCCGCAATAGCGGTCGACATATTCGAGATGTTCACGAGGTCGCTGTCGCGAGAGAATTTGCTTGGTGTGATGACTCAGAGAAGAAAGTTGATGGGTGGGGTTTCCTTCGAGCTCAAGTATCCAAATGAGACAGTGATGTAAGGTACCGAGACCAGTGTTCGAAAATGCAAAGGTGAGTGACTTTCAAGGATCATCCAAAGGTTGTTACCGAATCATAAAAAGAGTCGAGTGGAGGATGGAAGAGAGTGCCAAGACGTTTAATTGAAGACGCTTGGACCACGACGCGGTCGCGTCAAATCGTGTGGCGGGGGGCACTTTTGGGAATTAATTCCTTGGAGGGGCATACGCTCAATACATGCATTGGACATGGCGTTACCGCTGAAGGCAGGCCTGACGCCGGCTGAGGTCGCCTTTCTGTGTGAGACGGAGATGGTGACGGTTATACCGCGCCAACGACTCGAGTCGCTCGAGCTGCTAGGAGTCGGTCAAGTGCGCCGCCATCTTGGCCGAAGCCTATACTGATCAGTCCCAGGGACCTACCAAAGCCCTCACACCTCCGTTTCCCACACCACTTCCTCTCTGGCTCGCCTTGCTGCTCAAACGTCAACGTCGTGCAAACATCTTACCTCCGCCATGGCTCAATCCTGAAGCTCTTTCCGCAATCCTCGACATTGAGGTCGATCACGAGGATACCTTTTCTCCTCCACCTACGCTTCCCCCTCCCAGGACTCTTCCATCCGATCTATACCTCGATCAGACGGCTCTGGAAATGTCGTCTCCCTTTCTCCCCTCAAGCACATCGAATGCTGCACCGGATGCTCTACCCTACCACTGGCTGGAGTTGAGCCACATGCTCCTATCTCATGCATCCGACGACTTCGAGGAGCCTGACACCGTCAGACGCTTGCTGCGCGATCTCAAAGAGGTACGAATGGCCAAGCTAAGGAAAGGTGTAAAGGTCTTGGACGCTGGTGCTGGTGTTCAGATGAATGGTGTCGGTGCTCTGGAGATTGCCGAATCGAGATCCTTCATCTCGGGAGTTGTTGATGGTTTGAGGTACCTTGCCGCATGTCAGACCTATCCATATCTCAAGCATACTAACAGATCGACAGGAAGATCGGTGCTTCGAGAGAACAGACACGCAAAGAGAGAGACGCCGAAGATGCCGAGAACGGCTACGCTGCAAGCTCAATCGACGACCAAGACGATGACATGTTATGATAAGATACCACATTTTGCTTTTTCCCTTCAGTTCAATTCAGTTGTAACAATAGATTTCTTCGTGCTTGCATACCACCATTGTCTATAATTTCTCTATCTTGGGAAAACATATCAGAAGATCGGCAGCTTGAGAAAGTGATGCTCTTGAGCCCCTTCTCTCTCCGTCCGCCCGCATCATCCACCATCATCACTTGCTCTCCTGCCCACAACCGCCATGCAGAACCAGTAGTAACAGAAAGATAAGAAGTAGTCCCCTTCATCCAATGCCGTTCGTCGTAAACATGAAATTGGTAATCGCAGGCCCAGCCCATTCGAACAACCTGATAAAAAGAACTCCTCTATCAACGCCATCGCTTGCAAAAGAAATTATAATATGACAAAGTCTCCTCTCATCTCCGGGAAACTACAATCTATCGCCACAGTATGGCTCAGTCGCTATCGTCGTGACTGCGTATCTTTTTCATGGTATTGTTGCTGCCACTTCGAGATGACTTTTTGGAAAAAGCAGATGACCCAGTGCCTCGTCGTGGGTGACGTGAAAAGTACGATGAGCTGACTCCAAGTCCCTTGCCACCGCTAGGTGTAAAAGGTGCAGATCGTCTACGCACCATTTGCAGACCGCCATCGTCGTCAGATGAGTCTTCGTAATCGTCATCATCACTCTCAATGGCATTGTCACCAGAGTATCCATCTTCTTCAAGTACAGGCACACAGGGGGTGAAAAGTGATTCTGCGGCATCAAGAGGCTCACCTTGTTCATCTGCAGCCTTTTCTTGAGGAACTTCCGAGTCGACGGTGGTAAAGGAAGGAATCGAGGGGTTCGAGCAAGACATGGGTGTATTGGGAGGGAAGCGATCTTCAGAAGAGCTGGGTGTCATGAGCGGTACTGCACCCGAAGCATGGCTTGTTGGACTAGTGGCCTGGGATCTCTGCACGTACGCACTGCGTCGACGTGCATCAGATCTTGACCCGCCAATTACCAGCTCATCCTCGTCGTCATCATCATCTTCGTCATCGTCGTCCTCATCGTCTTCGTAGTGGTCATTGTGAAAGTCGTGCTCGAACTCGTCATCCGGACTCGGCGGACATGTTTCAGGCACTTCTGTTGCCGCTCGGCTTGAGATTATGCTTGTCTCTGCCGTAGACTCCCGAGTACTGCGTCGTAGCCATTCGTCCTCTGCTCTACGGAAATCATCTTCGGTTGACTCGTGAGGAAGTCGATCGGTATTGTTTGGATCCCATGTGGATTCAGCCGCCAAGCGCCGGCGTGCTTCGATCGAGGAGGTGGAAACTTGGCGAGAAAGTGTTGTGCTCGGTCTGATTGCCGTGTTGCGACGTTCCGGGGGAACTCTCGATTGTGATCTTGACACTATGGGACTCGAGGAATTGCTCGCTCCTAAAGTGATGTCTTTGAGCGCATCCGGGAGATCTAGATGACCCGATGCTTGCGTAGTACTAACAGCGATACTCGGGTCGCCGTGAGCGTCGCTCGACTCAGAAGGTGCCCTGCTTGCCGATCTCTCCAGCCCGTCAGTGCTTCGGCCTGCGGTACTTCGATCTCTGACGCTTTTCAGTATTCTTCGACCGGCACCACTCAGAAGTCCGCCAATATTGGTTACAGTGGCGTCGAAGGAGGATGAGCCGAGTCCTGGAGATGTAGGCGGCGATTCTGGAGTGATCTGGGGTTGGAGCATGTCGGATGGTTTGATAGTCCGAACAGAAGTAGTCGTAGACATGATTGATCTTGATCTATCCCCCTGACTTGGGTAATCAGTCGCCCCCGTTGGTGTGCTGGCACTTGAGAAGTAGGCGTCGCGACTGGGAACTTGCTCTGGGCTGACAGTGACACTTTGCGCCAAAGGGTGCTCATGCTCACGAGAAGCCTTTAAAGCCGAGAATATACTCTCATCGCCTCGCAAGCTATTCCTTCGGCCATCTTGGCTGATTGCACTGCTCGAAGAGCTGGCAGAAAGAGGATTGGATCCGGACATTGAAGGTGTTCTAGTCCTTGTCGAACTTGCTCGGCCCAGACCGCTCATCAAGCCGCCGATGGTCTTCTTCACACCTGATCGGATCCTCTCTACCAGCTTGACTGGCACAACGGCATCTTGAAGTTCCTCTTTGGAGACTTGGATCTTCTTACCGTGGGATTGTCTGAATGGATCCGTCTCATCAAGCCAGAGGGTCTTATTGGAAATATCTTGTACTACCCAGGGATGGTGTCGAACTTCCTCTAGGGTGATGCGTTTTGCAGGGTCCTTCTGTAGCAACCTGCGAAACAGGTCGAGAAGGAGATCGTCCAACTCCTCATATGCCAACTCGTACTCTGATCTCTTGCCTGAAGCAGCGGGTGGGAAGTAACGGCCGTGAGAAGACGGACGGGATTTAGGACGAGGATCAACAGGCCGCAGACGCCTCCTAGGCACGTAGATCTCTTCGTCTGCGATGCGTCGCATGACAACAAATTCGTTGTCGACAAACGGTGTCCGGCCAAACAACATACAAAACAGAGTGATGCCCAATGCCCACACATCGATAGCGGCTCCAACTGGAGGGGTATCACCAGTCCCATCAGTGTAACATAATTCAGGAGCGTAGAAAGCCGCGGTGCCGACAGTCTTTGCGAGTTCCTTAGCCTCGTCAAAGTCCTGCATGTCTGATTCAGAAAGGTTTTCTGGGACTTGGTCGTCGTTGATCGGACGACCAAGATATGAAACGCCGAAATCTGAGATCTTTGTTCGGTGATCGGCGGTTTGCAGGAGATTGGGAGGCTTGATGTCCCTGTGAATGATGCCTTGCCAATGCAGATACTGCAGCCCCAAGACAGTGTCTCTGAATGCTACGCGGGCAGCGTTCATGGACATGCAAGGGACAAACTGCAGATCAGGGTGGAAGTCAGCATCGAGGATTTCTGCCCCTGAAGCATCCCAATATCGACGTTCTTCTGGGTGACGGAGGTCTTGAGCACCAAAGGAGCGCACACTGCTAGCCAAGCTTGGCGCCCGAGCTGCTTCTTTGTCGGCGACTTCCTCTTCGTAAGAACCATACATGGTGCCTTCCAAAAGTTTCACTGGGCTGACTTCTGGCCAGAAGGCCTGAGGGTTGACCGGATTGACGGGGGTCCCAGGATCGGCTCCGTCGCTCTCTCCGATCGAGAACTGTGCAAGCACGGCTGATAGTTGACGACTATCAATTCCTACCTGATCTGCACTCTTTTCGGTCGTCGAAGTGGAAATTCTTGACGCATGTTCCGCATCCGAATCATCTTCGTCGGTGTCGCCGCCGAATTCGAAACTCCAGGCTCCAGGTCCGGTACCTCCAGCCAGTCTCTGACGGCGTAGCTTTCTCAAAGTACGCCTCTGCTGTTTGAGCCGACGTGTCTTGGCCTCGTCGAGGATAGCGCGATCTTCAGCCTCGGCTTCCTCGTCGTCAAAGATACCACGCGACTCTCTGTTGTAGCGACGACACTCAACCAAAGCAACTTCCTTGGGAGCACTCGCGCGCCATACAATTTCACCAAGCTCGACACGTTCTAACACAATGTAGACTTTCTTGCGGGCGGGGTCATCAATGACCTCAAGTAGAGCAACGATATTTGGATGTCGGGCCTTCTTCAAGATAGCAACTTCCTTTTTGACCTTATCTTCAGCGTTGCCCAGCTTGCCAAGTCGACGCTTCTTGGAGTAGCGCTCCACGATTTTGATGGCTACATATTCGTTTGTGGCCAGATTGCGACCCAGCTTAACCTTGCCATGCGTTCCTCTACCGAGCTCGTCAATGATTTCGTAGTTGTTGATGAGCTTTCGTCCAGAGATAGGATCAATATCAACATCAGCAATGTGGGTTTCCTTGGGTGCCTGACGGTGGGTGAAGTGCAAGAATGGAGACGCATAAAATCCATGTTCATCAGGACCCAAGTTTGATTGCTCAGCGGGTGCTTTGGGGGTGAACAAGCCAGGGGTCACAGCAGGAGTGTTGTCAGCGGTCTTAGCACCAGTCTTATGCAGAGCTTGTATTGCTTGACGGAAGTTTTCAGGCTGAGCCGGGTGAAGCGTCTTGGTACGCAGTGTCGGAGGCAGATGCGGTGGGGGGTATCGTTGTTGCTGCAAGGCAGAGAAGGCCTGATTAGGGTATTTTGGCCGGGTATAGAGAGGGGAGGTTGCCTGACTAGATGACTCGTGACCAGAGTCGGATGCCTTCACGGTGACGGTACTCAGATTGCTTTCGACACTAGCGACTGAAGCATGTGAGAGGTCTCTTTGAACAACAGGCCTGTCGGGGGTGTCGGGGTATGTGGTAGTGCGGCGGATGCCCGGAGTAGCGATAGCGGCAACTGCAGGAGATAGCAACGAGTTCGGACGGGAGACGGTAGGCTTCAGAGCGAAGTAACCATCCTCGGAAGCGTGTCGAGCATCCTCACGGGCGGGAGTCGGAGTGACGGCGAGGGAAGGGAGCTCGGATCGAGGGGTGTTGTCGGAGTCATCCTGATCGCTCGGGTTCGGGCTCGGGGTGTTCTGGTCCATGACCTTGTATCGCACGCGCTTGGCCAGCGACTGGATGTCTACGCTCGACGTGGCAGAGGGGGAGCGACGGGCGAGCCAAGATTGCGCGCTTGCTGGACCAAATGAGTCGGAATCGCTGAAGATAGGAAAGGCTACCACAGGTGAGGGCGGATCATGTCGAAGTCAGTCGTGAAGATGCTCATGCGAGCCTTTGCCGCGTAAAAGCATATAGCGAGGCGATGGTAGGCGCAGACTCGAGGGCTGGACGGAAGATTCAGAGTGATCGCGTGCGTGAGCTTCAGGCCATGATAACAAAAGTTCGGTTCGCAGAATTCAGAAGGCATGCGGCGGGAGGAGCAGTTGGTGGTGGGCGCGCGCAAATGACGATGAAGAGGTGGTCCGAACTCGCTTGACCGTTGAGCTCCGGCCTCCAACCACCAGCCCAATCCCAATCCAATCGCCCACTCACCTCGACAGAATCCAGCGCTAGCTCCAGCGTCCATGCGCCTCCATCTGAGAACCGTTCCACCCATAAGACACATCCAAGGCCTGTCATCATCGCTCTTGGGTTCTCGCGGGAACTGCTATCTTGTCCTTGTCTCAGCCGTCGTTCCTTCCTTCTGTCCCTCTATCCCTGTTTCGCACTCGCAAATACCCTTTGATCTCGTCCTTGCCAAGCACATCACGCATGTGCCTTCCGAATCTGCAGGGCTCCTTCGTGCCCTCCGTTGCTTTAACAGTACGCAGTACACAATCTTGCGTGCATTGGTTCGGTACCATCCCCCAGGTATTGTTGAACCATGCCGTATGTCGCTTGAACGCTACCACTTGATCCTCTGCTCAATGTATGCCCCTTCTGAGCTTAACGAGCAGTTTTGGCATCAACACTTGGTATTTGGCTTTGGTGGCAGCCCAACATTGTTCTCATTGGCTTCTCGCTTGTGGCTGAAGACAGAGGGCCGTCCCTTAACGCTGATCATTGCATCGACATCGTAAGGTACAGCTGCATGGCGCAAGCTGCCTGCGGTTGAAATTTTGCTTTGTCTTTTTCTCGTCGTCCTTCCGTTGACCATCGCCTTACCCCTGCCTTACTCACCATTTTGCAGAGAGCCTCAATTCGCCTGTTTAAGACATCTACTTCCGATCTGACCATGTTTCGTTGAAGAATTGCTAGTCTATGAATCCCTGGATGCAAGATGCTTGATGAAAGTCATGTAGGGAGGAGGGTACATCTGGACAGACGCTCCAAGAAATGGTCTTGCCGCCATTATGACCATCGCGGCCTTTAATGGTCCACTTTGCGAACCTTAGTCCTGGTGGGCCTTGGTGTCTCTACTTTCACGATAAGTTAGCAATGGCTTGCAAACCACTTGATCGGGCGATCAAAGGTCAGAGAAAACGACCTTCGTCGTGCCGAGGAGTGTGACTCCTCGCGTTTCTTCTACAACGATACAAAGATAAAACGCTGAGTTTCCACCTATCGCTATCTCGAATGACTGTACGGAGGTCCTATTCTCTTTGGACATTCTCATTCACTGCTTCTGCCTGGCGTAGCTGAAGATGCTCCTCGCTGTATCTAGACAGACCGATTCCGCACGCACGAATGGTGTGCAGCCTGCCATCTCAGCGAGTGCACGGGCTCTATAATAGTACTCAGTGGCGGCCCGGAGATGCACTATGCAATATATTAACCCACACACCGTTCCCACACAGCGCGGGGTAGTCAGACGAGGGGGCACAAGTGCGGAGAAATACTTTGAACATTTTTCTACTTTGTAACGTAATCGACCAAGTAACTAGTCGCGTCTTGTTGGCCCTTTCGTAATAGCGCGTTGAGCCGCCTCCCGTTTCGCTTCTTGATGGGACGGTCTGCCCAAGCCCTGTGACCGGTCTCTTCTTGTTTGTCTACTCAATGATGACTGACTGAAGGATTCAATCTGTCCAAAGATTCGATAGAGCTATCACATCACATTCCGGGAGGAGGAGGTACCTAGCGCAACTGTCAGTCATCTATTCTTGATGTATCGATATCACAAGACTTACAGAGTTGTAGCCACCGCTTGCTCCAGGGGGTGGAGGAGGAGCTTGGTCGTCTGCTGGGGGCGGTGGTGGAGCCTCGGATGAAGGTGGTGGAGGTGCAGCACCGTTGTCGTAAGAAGGGGTTTGTTCCGCTCCAGGTACGCCGCCTTGCTGCTGCTGGTAATACTGCCAGTACATTCTTGTGTAGGCTTCGTAGCCTCCGTATGCAGCATAAGGATCCTGTTGTCCGTTCTGCTGGTAGTACTGTGCATAGGCTTGAGCATAGTCGGGAGTGGCTGCGGCGCCAGGGCTCATAGCTGCAGCAGCAGCTCCAGTGTGAGCGGCTGCTGGTGACGCAGCGCCTCCATAACCGCCATAGCCTCCTCCGTAGCCACCATCTCTACCGCCGTCTCTTCCGCCTCCGTAACCGCCGCCGCCGTAGCTGCTGTTGCGATCACGGTCTCCGTAGCCGCCACGGTGTCCACGATCGCCGTAATCGTCTCCGCCGCGATCGCCACCGCCTCTGCCGCCACGAGGACCACGCTCCTTGAACTGCTCATACTGGGTGCGAACGTTGGCTAGAAGGTCGAGGCAGAGCTCCTTAGCACGGGTTACCTCGTTGGGGTCAGGGCCGCTGCAATATATTAGTCTTTGAGCAAAGCAAATCCGTAGATGCACACTTACGCTACATGCAGGTACATGCTTTCATCGCTCTCATGTCCAGTGTCGTGCTCCATGAAACCGGATCCACGACCCTTGATCTGAACGCGGCATCGTGTCTCCTGCTGGATGTGTTTGACGTAAGAACCACCTTGACCGACAACTTGAGCACGAAGGTTGAATCCGGGGATGGGCTCGAGATCCACAGGAATCTTCTCTTCAGGCCATTTGCGCTGAACGTTCTTGTTAGACAAACATCGAAACACAACTTCAACACAGACAAGAACTCACGCGACCCATGGAATCTCTTTCGACTTGTTCTGGTTCTCTGCGACGGAACCGTCTTTCGTCTACAAGGTTAGGCAGATCCTGCTTCATCAATTCGTCAATTTCGGCAACGGCCTTTTCGAGACCATCTCTGGTGGTGCTGGTGACGTGGAGGTAAAGGGGTGGGTTCTAGGTTCTGTCAGTGATACAAGTAAAACTGTTCGATGGACAAAAAAACTTACGGCAGCAGTGGCCATTGCCTTGTCGGGATAATAGCTTCCTCTGGTGGTGACATCTTTAGGACAAATAAGCCTTGTGTTCAAATCGTCAATGTATAGGGATGGTGCATACCGGCGCCAGTCTTTTCTTTAATCTAGATGTCACACACTCGAGGTCAGCATTTGCAAAACGGTGGAGCCTAGTGGCTGTTGGGCTAGAAGTGAGCAATCTGAAGCTTCAAATGGTATAACCAAAACAAAAACCTTTGAAAACAGGGGAGGAAGTGTGGGAAACTGCAACATCAGTGGAGTGCAACGGTGAGGATTTACCATTTTCTGAGTAGAGCCCTTGGTGAGGGTGTAGCGATTGCGTAGATCGTTGACTTCGATATCTCTGATGAAATCACCATCTTGGGTGTAGATGTCAGCATTCAGGCCGCCGCCAGGAGACTGGTTTCCACCACCGGAAGGGCTTTCGGTCTGCGCATGACAGGTCAGCACTTGGTCTGAGGATGTATGGAAAGTGTAGCGGCAGAGGTGCGTACGGAACGGATTGGCGGAACATCGACGTGTTGGATTCCCTTGCGAGCTTGAATTTGCGCATTGATTTTAGCAGCAGTGGCGGCTGCGGCAGCAGCAGGATCTCTCGAAGCGGGACTGTTGGTGCCAGATACGGGACTACGAGTACGTTGGCGAGGCTCCGAGTTTCTGTTCTTTGGTGAACGCGAGCGGCGGTCGAAACGAGAGGGGCGCGCATCGGACTCGGTCTGATCGAAACGCGAGCGCTTGCGAGGTTCTTCGGACATGGCGAAAGAATGGGGCGCAGGATTGTTTGCGACGAGACAGATTTGTATTCGCGGGTTAAAGCGCACGTCTGGACTCTGGAGTCTTTTTTGGAGGACGCGAACTGCGAATAATTAAAGTCCGAGTCCCGATGACGATGCACGGACCCGGCGTCGGTCCAGGGCTGGCCGCCGAAGTCGCCGGCAACACAACGAGCTTCCGATTTTATTATTATCAAGACCTTGACTCACTTGACCATCACCCTCACAAGAGCTCTCGTCGCTCTGTGATCCGCCTCGTCAAGTCAGTCGCTCTCGCAATGGCGTCCAAACGCATCTGGACCGCCGTGTCGCTCGAGTCGCTGGCTCCCCGCTGCCGCGCTCCCACCCAGCGCTCTTTCGCCCTGTCCAACTCCCGCAACTCGTCGTCGTCGACCTCGGCCATCGCATACAAGGCCCTGCATCGCCGCACCTCTCCCCTGCCCCAGGTTCCTACCGCCGCCTCCGTCTCGCCCGCCGCTGCCGTCTCCAGCATCCTCTACGAGACTCCTCTACCCTCTCAAGCTCCCCCCAAGCGTCATGTTCTCAACTGCCTTGTCCAGAACGAGCCTGGTGTGCTCTCACGTGTCTCCGGTATTCTCGCTGCCCGTGGCTTCAACATCGACTCCCTGGTCGTCTGCAACACTGAAGTTGCCGATCTTTCTCGCATGACCATCGTTCTCCAAGGCCAGGACGGCGTCATCGAACAGGCCCGCCGTCAACTTGAGGACTTGGTCCCTGTCTGGGCCGTCCTTGACTACACCTCTGCTCCCCTTGTCCAGCGCGAACTGCTCCTGGCCAAGGTTAGCATCCTGGGTCCCGAGTACTTTGAGGAGCTCCTCGCCCATCATAGAGAGATGACCGATGCCGAGGCTCAGGCTCAGGTCGCTGGTCTTACTCCTGAGGAGCTTGAGGCCAACGCTCGCGCTCACCAGGAAGCTCTGAGACGCGACTTCCACCCCAGTCGCCTTGCTGCTAGCGAGGCTCTGAGACACAAGCACAAGCATCTTGAGACCATCACCTATCTCACCCACCAATTCGGCGGCAAGGTCCTCGACATCTCAACTAACAACTGCATTGTCGAAGTCTCGGCCAAGCCCCACAGAATTGACTCATTCATGAAGCTCATTGCGCCTTTCGGTATTCTCGAAAGTGCCCGAACAGGTAATACGCGATCATCGTCTTGTCTTGTGGCTATACTAACAACATTTCAGGTCTCATGGCGCTGCCCAGATCGCCTCTCCACGGCCCCAGCGAAGAGATGGAGAAGGAAGCCGAAGATGTTGTTGACGCCAGCACCCTTCCTCCCGGTTAAAGCGATGGGTTAAAGCAGTGTACAAAGTTCTCGCAGCTTACAACAGAACCATCTTTGCTTTTAGCCATGTACGATTTATACGAGACTTGCTTTCTATTGACCCTTCTTGTTCTTTCTACACAATCTTGCCCTTGTTCACAACGAAGGCTTCCAGTGCAGCTGTTTTGCGAATTAGTGTCATGTCAATCTCTTGGGGTACATGGTGACTTACAGATGGCAGCCCATAGGCGGTTCTCTGCTTCCTGGAAGACCAGACTCTTGGGGCTGTAGAAGACCTCATCGCTGACTTCTTCAGGGTGACGAGGAAGACAGTGCATGAATTGCCATCCCTCTTTGGCACCACCACGCTTAGCCAGCTCAGGTGTGATTTGGAAGCCCTCGAAAGCCTTCAGACGAGCAATCTTTTCTGCTTCTTGGCCCATAGAGATCCATGTATCTGTGACAAGAATATCTGCGTTCTTGACAGCCTCTTCCGGGACGGTTGTCTCGATGAGGGAGCCAGCTTTGGGAGAGGTCTTTGCAGCGTTTTGGATGATTTGACGCATGGCAGCAGGAATTTCGTAGCCTTTGGGAGTAGCAACAGAAATGTCAACACCGAGCTTCATAGCACCAATAGCCAAGTCAAACAGCACATTGTTTGCATCGCCGACCCATGCAATCTTCATGCCCTCGAGACCGAGCCCCTGGACTTCGGAAGTCTGAGAAGAGGGAAAAGCTTCGTGGATGGTCAAGAAATCGGCAATGGTTTGCAGAGGGTGGTAGAGGTCACTCAGAGCATTGATGACAGGGACAGAAGAGTGCTTGGCCAAGTTGGCAACATCATCGTGGCCATTGACACGAGCAACAATGCACGAGACCATAGATGAAATGACAACCGAGGTATCGTACAAAGACTCATTGACGCCGAGTTGAATGTCATCCTTGCCCAAGAACATGGGATGGCCTCCCATAAGAGCAACTGCTCCTTCGGTGGAAACACGAGTGCGGGTAGAACGTTTGCTGAAAGTCAAGGCAACAGTCTTGCCGAACAAAGAACCCTGAAGAGATGCAGGGACATGACCAGACTTGACAGCATTCTTGTGAGAAGCTGCATTGCGGACAAGAGTGCTGAGTTCGGCGGGAGTCAGGTCAGCGATTGACATCAGATGACGGGGAGCAAAAGGCGAGGTTGCCGGTTGAGCTGGCGAAGTGGCATAGCCGCGGGCAGGAGTTGTCAGAGCCTTGCGCAGGCTACAGGCCCGGTTGGACACTCGTAAGACAGTCATTGTTGTTGGTGTGTGATGGAGAGCTTGAGTCACCGACCTCGGAATCAAATATTCCCATCCATATCAGCGGGTAGCTATCGATAAGGGCTTTGTTCTCTTCCCCAGATAGCGCGCGTGGCGGCCTCGGCTCGCCCGCCCGGTTACGTTTCGGTGCTTGACGCGATCACTCTCCACGCCTCCACCTCCACTTCCACTTCCAATTCGACTCGCGTCCGCCTCTTCCTCTTCACCCACTTCACGATCGCGATTGCGATGCGCACTTAGTTAGCTTATCTACACATTGGCGCACAGCGCTGACACCAACTCCCAATCAACTACCGTATCAATCAACCCATCCACCCGTTCAACCATGCCAGAGACGAATTCCCAACCGCCCTCCAGGCCGCAATCGGTCCATTCGTCGCATCACTCTGCAACCCACGATCACAACGACGAGAATACTCCCTTACTATCCTCAAACAACAACCACAATGTTGAAGCACAAGAACAAGCCGAATCATCATCCGAGTCATCCCATTCGCCCGCCGTCGCACGATTACTACGCCTCTTCCAACCCCAGTCTAAGAGCCCACCAAGATGGTCCAGTCTATTGGCCTTGTTCCTTCTCTGCATTGTTGCTGTCCTCATAATGGTACTGGGTTTCCTAGCACCGTCCAAGGTTCAAGAGTATGCTGTTCAAGCCGCCCATTTTGAGCCCACGAGTTTGTCCATACACTCTTTCACTACCACAGGCGTCACAGCCAGGATACAGGGTGACTTCTCCATGCGTGCCGATAACGTCAAGGACGATTCCGTTCGCCGCTTCGGTCGTTTTGGTACCTGGATTGCCAGAAAGGTTGAGACTGGCCAGTCGTCCGTCCAAGTCACTCTACCGGACTACAAGGATGCGCTCCTTGGAACCGCAGAAATACCCTCTATTGTAGCTGACATTCGCAATGGTCATACCACACACATTGACTTCCTGACCGAGCTGGCTCCTGGTAACACGGATGCTATTAGACATCTGGCTAAAGACTATATCGACGGAAAGCTGCAAGAGTTGCGTGTTTCCGCCGAAGCTTCAGTTCCTGTCAAATCAGGCCTCATAAATCTTGGAAGGCAGACTGTCTCCCGTGCCATGGCTTTTGGGAACGACAACATCCCTACTTTACCAGAATACAAGATCCATAAGCTCAACTTTCGTGAAGTTCAACTACCCGACCTACAGCGTGCTATGGTAGCAGACGTCTCTGTCGAACTCGGCAACGACTATCCTCTGGACTTTACGATTCCCCCTCTCGGCTTCGCCATCCTTGTTGATAACTGTCATCCTTCGCAACCTCTTATTCAATTGGCCGATGCTACCACACCAAGCCTTTCTGTCAAGCCGAAGGAGAACCTTAATGTCAGCGTCTCTGGATTCGTTCGACGTCTGCCCCAGGCCTTTACTCAAGCTTGCCCTGGATCTCATGAGTCGCCGCTGGACATACTTCTTGGCGGCTATATTCATGGAAACAATACCACTGTATACGTACGAGGATCGGACTCGCCCTCGTTAGACACTCCCCGATGGATCACTGATCTCATGTCCGACGTAACCGTGC
>Ga0181471_100370_pt1 | contig 14830 bp, 12 predicted proteins | sample InSIn5gowninarea_FD_119083 | JGI IMG/M metagenome (GOLD analysis project Ga0181471, IMG submission 119083) | Clean room microbial communities from NASA Spacecraft Assembly Facility at Jet Propulsion Laboratory, Pasadena, California, USA -... ...
GGATATTCGCTCAACTTTCAGCAAGCTTAGATAAAAATAATATAGTTGAAAAATAGAACGCACATCTATGTTGTAAGTTCCAACTTGTCGGCAGAGCTAACAACAATTCTCGCTAGAGTAATCGTCAGAGTGGAGAATTGACATCAATTATACTGTACTATATGATTAGAATGGTCGTTCGATCTACAACGGCGAAAGGAGGCGGGGAGCATGTTTGAGAAATACAACAAAGTTCAACAGGCCGTTCTTGAGAGTACACTGAATTTGATTATCGACAGGGAACTGCAGGCAACATCCATGTCGTTGATCGCGAAGGATTCGGGCGTTTCCACGGGAAGCATCTACCATCACTTCAGCAGCAAGGAAGACATCATTAATGAGCTTTTTAAGGCAATTGTACGATTTAACGGAGAATTTGTGACTAGGGATATAGATGAGTCCAATCCTATTCAGACACAGTTTCGCAAAGCTTGGCGGAGAGTTATCGAGTTCAATCAGAAGTACCCGAAAGGTTCTCGTTTTATTGAACAATACTCGTTCTCACCCTATATTTACGAGGAGTCCAAGCGGGCGATATATGAGGATGGTTGGTGCGGACCGTTAAAGAACCTGTACAAACGGGCGATCGAGGACGGCGTGTTTATTCAAATGGAGCCCCTCATGATGGTGCAGATGCACTATGGCGCCATTGTGTATCTCCTGAAGGGCTACCAGCAAAATATGCTTGAACTTACAGATGATCTTGCGGATCAAGCGGTCCTCGCTTGCTGGAACGGTGTGAGCTTAGAAAAGGGTTGGAAGCAGTAGTTTCCTCCCGATTCATTGCTACTGTTAGATCGAACATTCGGTCGAATTGTGACTGAAGCTACGGAAGTAAATATAAACAAGACGCCGTTGACAAATCAATATTAAGTTTTATTAGAATGAACATTCGTTCTAAACTGAAACATACAACTGGAGGTTAATTTTCATGAACAACAAAATTGCTTTTGTTACAGGAGCGAACAGCGGGATTGGTAAAGCTACAGCTTTAGCGTTGGCGGCAAAAGGAGCAACGGTCGTACTCGGCGCTCGTCGAGAGGAGGCAACTCGTCAAGCGGTAGACGAAATTACTTCCCGTGGCGGCAAAGGGGACTCCGTCAAGCTGGACGTCAGTAACGAAGACAGCGTAAAAGCTGCTGTTGAATATATTATGAACAAGTACGGCAAATTGGATTGGGCTGTAAATAACGCTGGTATCTCTCAAATGCCAACATCGTTAATCGATACTGATGCGGCTTTATTACAAAGTCAGTTGCAAACGAACGTGTTGGGTGTATTTTTATCCATGAAATATGAACTGATGAATATGCAAAAAACCGGTGGCAGCATCGTTAATATCTCATCCATTAACGGCATCAAAGCCATGACGAACGCATCTGCTTATTCGGCGTCGAAATTCGCAGTAGAGACGCTTACGAAAACTGCTGCTCTTGAATGGGCTGATAAAGGCGTACGTATTAACTCCGTTGCTCCTGGACCAACCAAAACGGAACTGGTCGAATCTTTGGGCGATGAGGTAGCTTCGCAACTGTCCAGCATTATTCCGATGAAACGACTTGCCAATACGCAAGAAATCTCTAACGGCGTATTGTGGCTGTTGTCTGACGAAGCTTCGTTCGTGACAGGTTCCACTCTGGTCATCGACGGCGGATTTACGGCATAAGCAAATCCTTTCGGATAGAACGATTTGAAAAGGGCATTGTCATCTGACGTTCCTTTATTGGGTAACCACGTGGTAATGCGCCTTTTGGCGGGCATGGAGATCCGAACAAAAACATCACGATGAGGGTAAACGATCAACAACTCGTGATCCGGTCCGGCATTGCAACGGGCATGGCCGAAGTCAAATATGAAAGAGTGACAAGATGACAGTCTTCTTCGTGTTTGACAATGGCTGATTAAGCTAACGGGTTCGATAGCAAAACAAAACATACAGAGGCTGCCGGTGGGATAATACGGCAGCCTTTTGTTGAGCATCTTTGAAATTGACAACATGAACTTGAAAGAATGATAAATCCAGATAAAGGACGATTATATTACGAGTGCTTCTTTTGCTCCAGTAAGGAAATGATCCGCTCGTTCTGACTAATCATGCGTCGCATTTTGATTTCAATTGATAAAGCCGTAACCGTTAAAACGATTACTGTAATTACAAAAAAGAAATCCCATATTATATGCACCCATTCCCTTTTTTATCCATTTTACAATAGAATGGAGTGAAGAGATAAGCATATGAACACGATATTCGTTCAATTAACGGGTTCGATTGTTCAATGAGTCAGTCTAAAACTTTATATTCAGTTTAGATCCATGAATTGCTTCATTGTGACGTTGAGTCTAAGACTAATTTTATAATATCTCGTGATTTAAAAGGCCGGGACTCCTTGTAGTATAAGGGGTCACGGTCTAATACTTTATTTTCAGTGAACAGTATAGCCAGGAATGACTTCGAGTAGAATTTTGTGGTAAAATGATCGTATCAACATGATAATTTTTTATCTGTTTCTGGCAGGCGCCGGGAATGAATAACTGACCGAATACACTCTATGCGAGTGATAGACAGTATGAATTGCTCTTTTTGAGCATTGTCTATCGTTGGCATAGGGTGTTTTTTTTTGTCCCTAAAACTACCAACAATCGAATTGAAGGAGATATGAGTGATGAAGAAGACGAATTTCTTGCCAGCTAACGTTTCGGTCGATCAAGCAAGTAGCTATCTACCTGAAGCGAGTAAGAGTCAGGCAAATCCGAGCGTTGGAGAGTGCAAGATTTGCGATTTTATCGTAGACGAGGCAGGAGAGAATCTAGAAAGTGTGATTGCTAGCCATGAGAAGATAGGCTTCCAGTTGCTTGAAAAGTGGGAGTCAGATGACCAATCGGTAGGGGTCATCATGCAGGCAGGTGAGGTTTACAGCCTCATTATGTTCCATGGGGATTGTGACGAAGTAGATATGATCTATTTAAACAATATTGATCTGAGTCATCTACTTAAACATGTGTCTAGCCCCGCTTCTGCTGCTTGCTCTAAGTTATTGAATGATCATTGTGATGAGGGACTTACTATCAATCCAAGCTCATCTCAACGTCCAGCACACCCAATAAATGGCAGCTCTCTATCTGAACGGTACGAACCGACCAGGGGATTAGGAGAAGTAGAGCAAACCCCCAAAAACGAGGTAGATCAAACTGAGCATGGTCCCTTGAGCATGGCATATCCTTGGGAAAGTCCAGAATACAAAATGGCGTACTTTGCTTTTAATACTCTGTGGGAGGTCATGGAGGAAATGACTAACGAGCTAAAACAGCAGATGGCGTCTTCGATGGGATTATCGGTAGAGGAACTTATGAGTGTGGCTGAGAAATTGTTCACGAATAACGCAGATCCGGATAATGTTAAAGATGACGAAATTACACTTCCCGGAGAATGACATATCGAAGTGAATGACGAGAAATTAAAAAGAGGAGGCGAATGCCCACTGGCTGCGTGTTATTCCAGAGTAGGCAAAAGCCTACTCTTTTTTCATGCAGTTAAGGCAGAATTTATGGACGAGAGATATCAATTTACTGAAGGGGAGCAGCGAGTATCAGTCTCCCAGAGCTTGAAGAAGTGGAATAATACCGTACGTTCCGTGTGGTCCTACTTACAAAATAATGACTTTGATTTTCATGGAGTTGTACGAGATCATAGCGGTGTTTTTTCTATAGGAAATGGATTCATTGTGATTCATCATTTTACTCACGATAAACCAAAGAAACCAATGCAAGGGATAGACAGTGAATTGGCTTGGCGTGATATCATTTCGGCGGATACCACACTTGGGAATCTGTTTGTCTTTTTGGAGCAAGAGGATTTTACACATATGATCCCAGAGCAAGTGTTCATCGATGCCTTTATTCACAGTTTGCTGCTGCCTCATGAGTGGGATTGGCATTTAGAGTCACCTAAAAACAAACTGATAGTGTGGTTTGAAAAGGATGACACCACGCTGCTGATTGAAGTATTCCCCGCCAAAGAGATGGCACCTTATGGAGTAAGCGGGGCTTTGGATTGGCCAGATCTCACCTATGAATATGAGTATGCATCATCGTTGGAATGGAGTGAGATGTTTGAGATCGAGGAAGTTCAAGTTACTGCCTTAGTGAGAGCGGCGAATGGCGAGGCTTTAACCATCTTGGAGGAAATGCCTAGCGATGCATTAGATATTGCGAGAATGGCGATTGCTAAAATCATGACTGAGTCACGCAGGGTATGCCTAGCGTACTCCGGAGGAAAGGACAGCCATGCGTGCCTTCTGCTCGTTCTCCATTACTTGCTAGTTAATCCAGATTGCCAAACGGAAGTCATCGTTGTGAGCTCAGATACCGGTGTAGAAAACATGGTACTTAAAGAACATATCCTCCGTGTGAAAGAGAGGGTGGAATCTCTGCCACTCTCCATCCCTTTCTATATCGTGGAACCAGAAGAGGAGGATTCGTTTTACACATGTGTCATTGGGAAGGGCTATAGTCCCCCAAGCTCCCTTTTTAAATGGTGCGTTCGCCGGCTTAAATTAGAGCCAGCTCAAAAAGTGCTTGAGAAGTTACTAGTGCCTGGAGAGGAAGTATGCCTCATTCTTGGTTCAAGAGATATGGAAAGTTCTACAAGGGCAAGGAGTAACTCAAAGATTTTTGGGGAGGACTTCTATGGAACTCATTCGATACCGGGGATAAAGACAGCCGCTCCAATCCGGTCCTGGACCGCTGCTGAAGTGGTTACGTACCTCGTGCATGAGAAGGCACCTTGGGAAGGATACTCGAATCATCATCTTCTTCACTTGTACGGATCCGCCGCGGGTGGTTGGAGCGAGTGTCCTACTGCAGCAGCCATCATAAATGAAAATGATGCTGTAAAAGCATGTGGAAGCTCGTCCGGTGCCCGCATGGGATGTGTTACTTGCACCGTAGTGAAGAACGACGATTCATTGCGAAACATGGCCTTCGATTACCCTGAGCTTCATCGGTATGTTGAGATGCGTGCTGTTCTCAAAGCCTCTCAAGATATTCGATATGGCGGCTATACTGGCTACCAGAGAAAGGGAAGAGGAAGGTTTAGTGGTGGAATAGGTGATCTTACGTTGGATGCACGTACTCTCATCCTCGAGCATATGCACGCTTTGGGGATCAAGTGGAAGGAGAAGGAAGCGCTGCTTTCCTATCAAATGGTCTTAGAACGAGAGATATCGGAAGGCATAGCGATTAGCTCCCGCTTCAGGGAAGCACTCTTTGCCATGCTACCGGTTCATCCAGGTGTGGTAGGAAGCATGTATCATCCTATTTGGGATCCATGGGGGAGCGGTGTAGATCGTTTTACTGAAGAAGATAGGGCTGCCATTGAGCGTATTAAGATAGAGGAAAAAGAACAGAGACTTGAGGAAGCTATTTAATACTTACAAAACCGGCGTCTATGCGCCGGTTTTTTGCTTTCGTTTCCCAATATCAAGTATCCAAAAAGATAAATCAATGACCATAAATATCAGATACATGATGACGAGTGTTAGTGCAAGATAGAGACTGACCAAGAAAGTTGAGCCGAATAGGGCACCTAGTAGCACTAAGCCATGGATATTCGAATAGTAAAACCTACGTAAATTAAAAGAAGTGTCAATTGGGAAATCGCTCTCTTGAATGATGGCTTCCCCTTTATAAGGAGCAAGATAAGCGAGTGCGTTGTCAGATTTCCGGATTAATATCTTGTCTTCCTCCAAAGCAGTAATTGGAATCTTTATCTTGATCTCGGATTTCTGGATGTTGTTTTTCCATATATCTTTAGCAGATGGTTCATCTAAAAAGAACCAAATTGCCGGTTTATAAAGAGTACTAGAATTCCCCTTTCGTTCGACTGTGGGTGCAATATCTATGATGTTTCCACTTGATATTACATCACGGGAAGTATACCTAACCACGTAAATGTTATTTAATTTTTGTAGGGTTCTCCTTGATGGTCTAAAAGCAAAGCCACTTACAATTTGGTAGCCTGACCATAGAGCGATAACCACAGCAATAAACTTAAGAATTATCAGGGTTGGCATAAGACACCTCGGCTATTGGAATTGAATAAATTATATAACTCTTCGGGTGTATCCGCATCTTTTGCTCCGCTTTACGTACTATCTATTATGGGCCGACTTTTGGACTTAACTTGGTGGTATTAAGGATTTGCAATTACTGAGGTCGAGGAATACCTCCATTTCTTTTAAGTTGAGCGGCCAGGGATGAATTTCCCCTCTATCCCAAAGGCGATACAATTTCTTCGCTTTATTTTTTATTGACGATGTGAGTAAAAATAGAGTCCCATTGCTTTTCCTGCGTAGCACCTGCAGGAGATGATATTCTGTCTTTCCTTCCTGGTATCTCTTTTGGAGTTGTTCAAGATATTCCCATTGTCCAACAGTAAGACCGTTGTTCTGCATTTGCTCTCTTCGGATAGTATCTTCGTGATAGGCAATCATTGCTGGAGTCATTCTAAATGTTGGCATCGTACGATCTCTCCTTAATTAACATGCAATATCCAATGAGTACTGACCATCTTCGCCAAGAAGTATGGTTAGCTCGGTGACTTCAGGTACCTGATTTTGCACTGGTTCTTGGTGTTCCGAGTAGAAACGTTTCCAGGCATCAAAGATTTTTGGCAGATCGCTTTCAGTTAATCGACCCCGGCTATCCCATCCGATTTTTTCAACCATTGCCATGAAGACAAAAGAATCTATATCTTGTGGTTTTGATGTAGCGGGCTTTTCAATTACGAGAATAGACGTCTTGCAGCCTGTACCGGCAAAGTAAAATGTCTCCGCAGGGAGAGAGATGGACGCCCAAAGACGGAACTCTTCAATCACCCATTTACGAAAAGATTGATATTTTTGCGCGGATAGTAATCCATCCGGGACTATCATCGCGAGTTTCCCGCCAGGTTTGAGTGCACCCAATGCTGCCTCAAGAAAAACCAACTCCGGACTTACCTTACCTTGTTTGTTACTGAAGCGGGAGTCGGCTAGTATCGTTCCACCATAGGGAGGGTTACCTACTATAAAATCAAACGTTTCCGTGTTTTCACGTAGGAATGTAATTCCGTCACCCGTTCGAACATCTGCGTGAGGATACAATCTGGAAGCCACTGCGGATGCTTCTGGAGCGAGTTCGCATGCATGAACGGTAACGTCACTAGGGAGGGACGATAGAAATACTCCTGCTCCACAAGCAGGTTCAGCAACAACAGAACCAGTAGGAATTGCTAGGAGATTCACCGCAAAATCAGCTACTGCTTTCGGTGTGTAGAATTGCCCGAGTCCATCTCCTGAGTGTGATAACCCCCCGTAACCGGTGTAGTGTTCCCTTACAAACGCGTCCTCTTCATCCGTCCAAGTCGGCTTTTTAAGCAGTGCAACAACTTGCTCATTTTGCTCGTACCGCTTCCTTTCACGTTTTCCCATTCCTTCCATCTCCTTCTAATCTATATCTCTATAGTACGGGAAGGCTGGAAATGGTGCGAATTTCACAAGGGTTAGGATTAATACAATAAAAAGACCCTGAGTACACCCAGGGACGACAAGCTAGAAAAGCTGATATTGACCAATCTCATTTATTTTGTATTCCACTTCTTCGGTAATTTGGTCGATTAGAGGGTGTGGAGGAACGCTTTGATTCTCCAACCGCTCCCTATGTTGTTGTATGAAAGCCACGTTGCTTTTTTGAATCTCTTCTAGGCGCTCGCGCGTGAACTTGCTTAGATTTCCAAAAGGAGGATTTGATGCAACACAGTCAAAGCCAAGCTCTCTAGCTTGTGCTGCCACAATCTTAAATTTCATTTCAGAGGTTAATGTATTCCAAGGCTTTCTCATTTCATCTTCATACAGGTAAACTTCCCGCTTACTGAGATCCAATGGATTTAGGAAGACATCCGTCCATTCACTGTTTTCTTTGAAAATATTCCTGGGTGCCTGTAGTTCCCCGATAAGACTATCCCCGCAGTATATTCGTGTATCCGTGTTAAATTCAAAATAACGATTCACTCGCGCTTCTTCTCGAGAGTAATGAAGCCCAATGATCGGGAATGGCGTGTATAGCAGCTGCGGGAGGTAGCAGAATGCCTGTATCGCTGCAGCTTTCACTAACAAAGGATTGAGATCGACTCCGACAGGTGCCAGGCTTTCTGTATGTAATAACATCGCCCCCGCTCCCAAACATGGCTCTAGCACCGACTGTGTGGGCATATGACGCATGTCTGTACCTAGTAGTTGGTTGATCAGGCTTGTAATAGAAAGTGGAGTAGGGTAATAGCCATTTAGTCCAGATTGATTCCCTTGTTCAGCCATAAAGTGAGAGAGATGGTCATTTGGGTGAAGCAAAAACAGGGAGAGATCAAACTCATCATACAATTTAGTCCATAGTCTCTCAGAGATGTTTGGTCGCGTAAACCAACTGATACCAAGCGAGTAGCCGATCCAGTCAATGAGTGCAGCTACCCGTTCGCCCTCTGATTGAACATGCTGCATACACCGGTCCAGCATCCGTTGTACTTCCGTCGATGTATTCGTACTGTCCATAGGGCAGGAAGGGAGTTTCTCCCCGTCATTCAAGACCCCCTTATGGATGATACTCAACCAAGAGAACCATCTTCCTCGAATGACCGTTTCTACTTTCATTGCGAGTCCACGATTCCAGCCGAAGCGATAGGATTCATTCACTGAATTGGCCGGCTCGATGTAAAGTGGGTGCCCTTCGATGAGACCCAGCTTTACTTTTATCTCCATTCGCTCCTGTGCTGTTACACTATTCACGTCGATGAGGACATTCTCGAGCAGCTTCTCATCCCAAGACGGATTCTTTCGCTTACTGCTACCTGGCAATACATTTAAGGTAATAGCTTCTTCTTCAAATGCTTCAACAATCTTGTGCGCGAGATTCATTCTGTTCTCTCCCTTATCGTTCCGTTGGTTAGCTTCATTGTAAAAGGAGAGTAAATCTCACGCGAATTTTGCAAGGGCTTATTTGAGCTCTAGAGTGTGTCGATGGTATCTTGGTTGTGTTCTTGTTTTACTTGCTGCATGGTTTTTCGGTGGAAAGAAAGGAACCCCCCATCGAAAATGGGAGGTTAAATACAGAACATTAAATAGAGATTCCTGCTGACTCAAGTGCTTCATCAGTGATGATCGGCATGAAAGACGTGCAGCAATTATACCCCATACCGGTTAATTTTGACTGTATGCGTTTAAGATTCCGCTCTGTACTCATCAACTGCTTGATAAGGAGTATCGTCTTAAGGTATTTCCTTTCCTCAAATGCTTTAAGTGCCGCTTCTTTCGTATTCCAATATTTTTGTATCCCTTCAATTTCGTAAATGTTTAGAAGGCGAATATGTTTATCAATGCGCATCCTCAATAGCCCTCGCTTACTTGTTCCCGCTATATAAAAGCCAGCTTTTTTAAAACAGTACCCTGGATTTTGACTCTGAATCCGATCTGGATTGACGTATGTAATAATTTGATCGGTTGGGGGATGACCCCAAAGTTTGGTGACTGCAGCTAGTCCCCATTTGATCAGGTCACTACTCAAAAATTGGGATTCATTACGGAACAATGTAATTTCATATGCATCAAGTCCATCGTCTCTTATACCGGACCAGAAGACGATTGCAGCGTCTCCTGCAGCTGTGCGGAGAACAAGATTTTTTCCAGGGCGGCAAAATTGGCTGGCTCCAACTGTTTGGCGAGAGTAGTGTTTATCAGCAAGCGTGCGGCACGCAATGTCTCCCTTATTGGTAACAACCCAAGGGCCAAAGGCAGCAGAATCTTCTAGCATCAACTGAATCATTATGATCACGTCCTTTCCAAATGAAGTGTATGACTTTTTTGTAGATAGGGCAAAAATGGGAGTTTCAAGGGAACCCAATATTTACATGTAGCTTTTTATGAAGTACACTAGTTCCATATAACTATCCTAATTTCTTTTTGACCCGCTGGACATGCGTCTCGCGTGAATCAATGATCGCTTAGATCGGATTGCTATCTCTTTGAGATAGGATAGTTTTATCGATAACAGATAACTTGAGCCCTTTGTGGCGACTAAAGCTTTCACTATATTTTCTGGTGAAATTGCTCATGTCGCTGCAGAGGGCTTTTTTGCGTTCTCAAAAAGCGAGGTGAAATCGAGAAAGCGGGCGCAAATTTTTAATTTACGTCAACCGAAAATTACCACAACCAAAGGGAGAGAAGGATTATGTTCAAATTGGCGAGTGAGGTTTTAAAAGGTACTGTTAGTCAATTGGCAAAAGGTACAAGGAAAAGCAAACTTGGAGAGAAGTCTGTTTTCATTACTACTACGGAGGACGGTAACGTCGTCTTTTATGTAAATGGAGACGATCTTTCTATTGAAAGACAAATACCGGCGGCAATTGAAGGGCATTTGCAAGTGGCCACTTCAGTGAGCGAATTGTCTACCAAAGTGGCTGCACTACCAAATGAGATGGAGATTACCGTCGAGCTAAAAGACAATCATCTTAAGCTACGGTGGGGCAAGAAATCGGCTATTACCTGCGAGATTGTCCCGGAAACAAGCCCACGGGTAACGATTCCCGAGATTAAAGACTGGGTAACATGGAAGCCAGGCGCGTTGCAAAGCATCGCCCGTATGTTACCGATGTTCACGGCAAAGCCGAATGATCCGAAAGCGATTGCGAATCCTACCATTTCTGGACCGAATTTCAGCAAGGGAGAGGTAGAGGGAGAATGCTTCGTGAGAGCTACTGACTCCAATCGGGTAATAAACTTCCGAACAAATTCGATTCAGTGGTTTGATGATCCAATGAGCATCGAATCTTCAACGTTATCAGGCGTGGCCGAGCTGCTCTCTGAAGAGTCAGAAGTTCGAGTTGGTCTTTCGGACAATAAAGGAGTTTTGCTCTTCCAAGCAGGGATGACCAAAGCCCTTGTGCGAGTATTAAACGGAAAATTCCCTCAGGTTGATCGTGCATTCAACTATAATACGACCTCGAAGTGGACGTTTGATCGGCAAGACTTATTGGAATTATGCCGCCGTGTTCGCTTACTGAATCCTCAAAGAGCAGGAGTCGAGTTTCGTATTAAAGATGGGAAAGTAAATGCGGTCATGCCGAACATCCTTGATCAATCTATCTCAGTAGGAATTGAAGGGGAGCCGTGCGATATTGCTGTAAATGCCTCTTATCTAGAAATGGCAGCTTCCGTTTATGTTCGTGCTGAGCAAATAACTTTGTACATTAATGGTTCCGCTAAGCCAATTTCAATTAAGGTTGAGGACAATGATGATATTCGAGCTGTGGTTATGCCATATGTGCTCCGGTAAGTAAAAAAACAATAAAGTGAGGTGAGTGGCCCGCCGAAGTACATTGGCGGGTCCTTTTCATGACAACAAGGATCAATGTGAGTTCGGAAGGTATGTACTTTTCGTCTGACACTTTACAAGAAGCATTGTTGCAAAGTGAGTGTCTCATGTATGAGGATATCCGTGCGGAGGATCTTTCTCTTCACAGACTAATAAAGAGTACTTCTTATGCTGCGGACATGAATGCAGTCAACAGCTTAAAGATGTGGGGGTTGAACGTAGATCAAGACAGCCTTGATAACTCTCAAAGATTCATAGCTGCAAAAAGGAAGAAGTACGCATGGGATATGACTACGATTGAGAATACAAAAAGAAGCCCTCGATACCAGCGTGCACTCAAGTTGGTAGAAGGTCGATTTGGACATGTATTCAATGATGGGAGTAAGTTGTTTCCATATCAGGTTGAAACAGCCGCTTTGATGATCGCTCGTCAACGATTGCTTACAGCCTTGGATACTGGCTTAGGTAAAACAAGAACTACCTTAGTAGGATTGGCTGCAGATCCATCCAATAAAAAATCCCTTGTCATTACCATGTCTAGAAACGTGAATGACTGGGTAAGAGAATGCGAAACGATTGGTCTTGGTGATGATTATGTTGTCGTTGAGCATCCCATGGACCTCAAGTCTAGCAAACGAATTCACATTGTATCCTATGAAAAATGGGCAACGGATCGGATTGTGTTCCGTAAGAAGCCACTTATGTGCTGCCCGACATGCCAGATAAATAGGCCAGCAGTGTGGATCCAACAGTTAGGATACTGCAAGATCTGCCGAACAAAGCATGTCATCCAGGATGAAGTGCGGTGGTCCGAAGAGGATTTACCAAAGGAATGCCCGTGCTGTTCACAAGAGTGGAAAGGGCATTATGAATGCAGCTGCGGTTATTCTGTCATTGAGAAAAGGAAACCGGCGCTGTATAAGTACATGCATAATGGATACCGCGCTTGTGCCATTGACGAAGCTCATGTGTGACTTGTTCTCGGTCGAAAACGTGTCAGAAATGACCTACAAGACTGAGGGGCGGTAATAAGAAACGCCTAACTTCATTTCCGATTTGGAAGGGGTAGAACCTTCCTAGAGCGAATGTTGGCGCTCTATCCCTAAGATTCCGACATGCGTCTCCCATGTGTCTGGGAGAGGTGTGAAGCTCGGTAAAGTCGCCTGAAAGGAACCTGAGATGGTGCTAATTAGGGCGGGGGGCTAAAACTTGCATTTCCCCTTATCCCGGTTATAGGCGTAGCACCTATTGATTACGAACTCTGTATTATAGATTGGGGATTTTAACGCCCATTTTGACAACTCAATTGTCGTTGTAGACAAGAGCATGTCTGCTCGCACTCTAAGCGGTTTCTTCCCTGTTCTATTTCGATAGAGTTCTCTTCCTTCGTAGGTGTATGGAGTTTCCTTAGGGTTCTTATAGTAGTTGATTCCCGACCAAGATGAGAAATAAAGGTCGGTTATACCTATTACGGTATCGTTGATAGTTACCGCAGGTATTTTCAACTCGTAACCGCTATGGATAGATGTAAGGTTATTGACTTTATTAGCCTCCACCCACTTACCTCCAGCCTTGAGCAGAGCCTTGTACGCTGTAAATCTTAGATTTCGAGCATATTTTGCGAGCTCAATGTTTACGAAGGTGGCTGCCTCGTAGTATTGGATCATTCCACGTATTTGGGAATTGATTTTGCTAATGCATAAGAATAGCTCCTTGTCTCTCGATTTGAGTCCATGAATGGTTCGTAGCTTTCTTATGCTCCGCTTAACCTCCAATACCTTACATTTCAACCTCTCATGACAAGGTTTTGATCGACTAATATATCCACTCTTTGACTTTCCCTTCACCATCTTCAGCGTGAAGCCTAAAAATTTGATCGGCTTCTTGGTAACATTGGTTACTAGCGTCTTTTCTTCCGAGAGGGTAAGTTTGAGATTTGTCTTTAAGTATCTGCTTATCCTAGCCTTCCACTTTTCCGCATTATCTCTTGAGTTCGTAATCAGGACCCAATCATCGGCGTATCTAACAAAGAACGCGGGTTTCATGGATGTTTTTCTCATAATACGGAATTTCTCTCTATCTCGAGAGTAGGCGTTATTAAGTTTACGGTTCTCCCATTCCCTTGTGATCCATTGGTCTAGAGCATCGAGATAGACATTAGCCAATAGAGGTGAGATGATCCCGCCCTGCGGGGTACCTAAACTATTGGATTTGGTCTCATTCATTACGCCTGCCTTTAACATCGCTTTGATAATCATCAGTACTCTCTTGTCACGTATCCCCATACCGTAAAGTCTCTTAATGAGTATGGTATGGTTCACGTTGTCAAAGAATTTGCTGATGTCTCCTTCGACAACCCAATGATACGAATTGTGATGGATTATGAACTTAGCGCGTTCAAGTGCCATATGAGCGTCTCTCATTGGTCTAAAACCATATGAATGTTGGAAAAATTGGGCCTCAACTATTGGCTCGATAACAATACGGACGCACTCTTGAATTACCCTATCGACGATTGTTGGAATTCCGAGAGGTCTAAGTTCGTTCGAATTAGCCTTCGGTATGAACTCTCGTCTGATCGGTTTAGGTGAGTAGTTCACTAGAGATTCCTTAACCAGAGTGACAATCTCATCAAAATCTCTCTGGAGAATGTTAGTCTCTATAGTTTCCCCATCAGAACCTGGGGTGCGACTACCTTTATTTGCTTTGATGTTGTGTATCGCTGTAACTATTGTTTCTGTTGCTGAGATTATTTCAAGGAGTCCCTTGAACGAAGGTCGTTCTCCTCGTTGGAAGCATTCGCTAGATTCCTTGTAAAGAGAATCTAATATAGCGCGTAGTTCACTTTCTGACTTCGGATAGTCAAATTTTTGAGCCATTGGCACCACCTCCTTTGTGGAGATTAAGTGTTGGCTTTAGGTCAGGTTTGCACACCGGCTTCCTTGACAACTGACGTCATAACATCAACCATTTTCTCGACTATGCCCCTTCGCTCCACGGACGTTACTCCGTTTCGTAACTACTACGGGCTGCTGCCCCACAGATTCACAGGCCATTTCCTACCTATTAGAAGCTTTGGGTTGTTGCACCCTTAACATCAACTTCTGTGGTTCACTTGTTCCTCATTCCCTAGCTTTACATATTGCCTTAGTCCCCTTCTTTGACCCGCCAGCCATTTCCTCAACCCATTGTTGGAGGATTAGGAAACGTCACCCGGTTTAAGTGACATCATCAACATCGCTCATAAAATGCGATCACGACTGGACTCCCATAAGGAGAGATCAACTTCATTTAGTTGAACTGACGATTACGAGCCGTACAAACGAAGGTTCCTGGTAAGTGGACATAGCAAGTTTTAGCCCCCCCGCCCTAATTAGCACCATCTCAGGTTCCT
>Ga0181471_100288_pt1 | contig 14801 bp, 9 predicted proteins | sample InSIn5gowninarea_FD_119083 | JGI IMG/M metagenome (GOLD analysis project Ga0181471, IMG submission 119083) | Clean room microbial communities from NASA Spacecraft Assembly Facility at Jet Propulsion Laboratory, Pasadena, California, USA -... ...
AATAAGTTTTGTGAGTCCATTACCTTCTCTAGAACAACATTTATAGCAGGCATCGCGCTTTTTGCCCAATGTTCCGCTGCATATGCCTGCTTTGAAGATGTTTAACTTTTAAAAAAGGGAAAATGGAAAATCATTTTACAGATACTAACATGACTAGTGGTGCTTTTAGATTTAGAAAATACAACTGTTAATCACCTGAAATTTGGCGAGACGAACTGCAAGCCAATGTGGCAGCCAGGCACCATGGACCTGATAATACAAATGATTACATAAACAACTGAAAAATGTAAACTATGCGTTTAAGCAATTTCTCAAAAAAAAGGCTTTGTAAGAAAAAGTATTCTGAGATATTTATTGAGAAATGTATTTTGCTAAGTAGGAAAAACAAAAGTAATTTAAATGGATTCATCAAATTACGTACGATCGAATACTCCTGATTACATTAGCCAACAACCTCTCATTTGGAGGAGCTTATGAATTAGTTGATTCATTCTCAGAGATATATTAGCCAACAACCTCTCATTTCGAGGAGCTTATGAATTAGTTGATTCATTCTCAGAGATGTATAAGGGAAAAAGTTACCCTTAGATACTCTGTCGAACATTCATCCTCCACCAAAGATGGATATTATTGCTAGAAACCTAAAACAATTTTACTACTATTGTTCTCAAGGGAGGATAACCCAACATTCTTTCAATCAAGCAAACAAACTATACTGAGGATACTTAATCCCGGTTTCTGGGTTAACCTGACTTGAAACTGTCGGTTCCTTGAAAGCGTATTGCACAGAAAAGGAATTTTGCGAAACACTAGTCACCATTTTGAAAGAAATAGCAGTCTTTTAAGATCTTTGCCAGCTAGGTGCTTTGAATACACTATTAAATTCATCACTAGAAACAAGTTTGCTGTGCAGACTCCTAAATAAGATTCTTAGTTGATGACAAAATACATTTCTTTCCATTGAAGTTGAAAAAACACCATCATACACAACGTGCTACCTATCAGATTGAAGTGTATTGCCTGATTTGTTGATTGAGCTAAGACCTAATGTATGTTTGAGAGAGCCAGGATCAGCAACTAGCCATTTATAACCGACAGTAGCATACCTGGTGAACCAACTCGTGCACTTTAGACAATTAAAGATTTGTAAAGGTCAACGCGACCCCTGCCACAGGCCAGGGGTCCACTTCTAGAGGCTTCTTGTATTTTGCATCATCCAATACAGATATACTCGACTACTAGATCACCCACCTATGCTGCTTAAGAATGTGCAAACGGGGAACAAAGACTTCCGGGCATACCTGGTGAATCAACTCGTGCACTTTAGACAATTAAAGATTGTAAAGGTCAACGCGACCCCTGCCACAGGCCAGGGGTCCACTTCTAGAGGCTTCTTGTATTTTGCATCATCCGATACAGATATACTCGACTACTAGATCACCCACCTATGCTGCTTATGAATGTGCAAACGGGGCAAAAAAGACTTCCGGGTATAAGTGATACCTTTCAAATATTTTTGTATTACCATTGAGAAATACAACAATGATCATTGGAAACAATATCGACCCTAAAAGATGTCACTTGCAATTAGCAATAAGAGCACGGAACAACAGCAGATCAATAATATAGGGAGCAAGCGGCACCCTTTCGCCAAGAAAGGGTTCAAGATCTCTTTCTACATGGATTGCTCCATGCTTTTATAAATTGGGGTGTCACCCATTAGTTATAACTGAATAATCAACAAATGGTCACTGTAGATTTGAAACTTATTAAGCCAACTGGAATTAACCTTGCAGACAATAGAAAATAGTGAAAAAATGGCAATGTGGCTTGATGTTTAGATTAGGTATTAGATATTCACCATCACCACCTTTGGGCTAATAAACTCAGAAAAGATGTGACCAGCACATGGATAACATAAGAGAAAATTGCTACATCACCACCTTTGGGCTAATAAACTCAGAAAAGATGTGACAAGCACATGGATAACATAAGAGAAAATTGCTGGTGAGGAGTGCACAACAAGATAACGCCAGGATGATAATCATATGAAACTTATGGAAGTATGGAAATTAGAATTAGCCTTGCAAACTATTTAAAATAGTGAAAAAGATAGAAATTGTGCATAGCTTAAGTATTAAACATTTTACCACGACCACCTTGGGGAATTTTACAAATCAATGACTATTTTGGAATGCACTACAAAATGTTAACAGCTAATCATGGGTCATGGGGATGGGGTGAACAGTTGCAAATAATGTAAATAATAATGGAAAAGGAAGAGTCATCGGGAGATGAAACCCAAGAGTCACTCCCTATATAGCTATGAGCAATCTAAATGAATAAACAGATTTCATTTTGAGGAGTTACTCCTGCCCTGACATGGTACCAGAGCCAGCGCTTTTTTTAGTTTCCTATTGCTCTTGTAACTCCCTCCTCCCCATGTTCTGCCTATTTTGCAGAATTGGGTGAACAGTTGTAAATAATGTAAGTAATAAAGAATGGAAATGGAAGAGTCATCGAGAGATGAAACCCAAGAGTCACTCCCTCATGTATATAACTATGAACAATCTAAATGAATAAACAGATTTCATTTTAAGGAGTTACTCTTGGCCTGACATGGTATCAGAGCCAGCCCTTTTTTAGTTTCCTCCTGCTCTTGTAACTCCCTCTCCCTATGTTCTGCCTATTTTGTAGAACTGACACCTCTGCCATGCTCCTGAGGCCTGAAACCACCTTCCATACACTATCATATGCGTTTTCTATTCCCTCTTAACAGTCAGCCCTCTGACCCTCCATTGGCTCCGTGGTATCTCATTGAATCGTGTTCGGTGGTATCGCATTGAACCATATTACAATATGCTCAATGGTATCGCTGGAATCTCGGAAACATAGTGGTCTCATAGTACCCTCCCACTTGGTATCGACCTCGGCCTCTCCCCTCAACCTCACTCCCATACACAGTCTGGTGGAGATGCAGGGTAATGATCCCCGCATCTCAACTCCTCGCTCCCATAAGCGGTAAAATAACTAAAAACATTACCACTCCCATTCGCAGCGAATCTGGAGTATTTGTGGAGCACGCTTTTAGTTTTACTCCCCATTGTGTTATCGCAGCCCGTGCGTAACAATTAAAGGTGCCTTTGCTGGAACGGAAGAAAGCTAGTGTCGAGGGCATCTGTGTGGCTCCAAAAACAACAGTTGTTGTTCTGCCAAACATTTGTTGGGACTCTGGACACCACATATCTCCACAATGGCATGATATTGTCCACTTTGGGCCTAAGCCCTCATGGGTTTGTTTTTGGGCTTTACCCCAAAAGGCCTCATACCAATGGAGATATTTGTTCATCCTTATATACCCATGATCCTTCCCACTTCTACCACTTCTAATAAATGTGGGACTTTGTTCGTATACCCAACAATCCTCCCCTCGAACAAAGGACCATCGAGCCTCCCCTCAAACCATCCGCAAGATTCTCCCCTCTCTACCAACCAGGATTCTCCGCTCCAATGCGTTGGAAGCACACGCCTTACATGGTAGCACCACCTGTCTCGAGAGTTTGCTCCATCCCAGGTCAACTCCTCTTCACCGTGTTGGTAGACAAAACACGTCCATGAAGAATCTGGAGCACACCGCCTGTTTAACCGAGCTCATCCACAGGCTTACGGGGGCTCACCATCTTTGTTCGACATTCCGAGGATTCATCCACTTGGGTTACCTCGAACTTGGCTCTGATACCACTTGTTGGGACTCTGGACACCACATATCTCCACAATGGTATGATATTGTCCACTTTGGGCCTAAGCCCTCATGGGTTTGTTTTTGGGCTTTACCCCAAAAGGCCTCATACCAATGGAGATATTTGTTCATCCTTATATACCCATGATCCTTCCCACTTCTACCACTTCTAATAAATGTGGGACTTTGTTCGTATACCCAACAACATTGAACTGCCACTCTACGCACCAAATGGACTAGAGTTAATGGTAGAGCTTTTGATGTGCCTCTACATGGTTGTCATTGTTTCTACTCGGGCCGCTACAAATAAATTGTCCAAATTCCAACAATTGTGTAATCAGCAATGTGAGATCCGAGAAGTGTTGACAATGTGAAGGGTTGTATGTTTTTTGAAGCGCATTCTCCTGCCTTTGGTGAGTGTTGTACGGTCTTGAATTATATGAAGTGTCGTATCGAATTATGTGCACTGCCCATGGTTGAAAAAGCAAATATGTTGACTGCATTTTCATATATGGTGTGAATGTTTTAAAGGTTGTGATCCATGTCGTGTTCCCAAAAGGCCTCGGGCTAAATGGATTAGATTTGTTGCAGTGTTGGTCTGCCTAAATGTTGGTTGTGCTCCAAATGGATTGGAACTATATTATTCATTGTGAAATCTAATATTATTCGATCCTGTTATTTTCCAAAAGACGCCTTAGAAACCTCGATCTATGCAACTTGTTTCTTGATTGTCATATGAATTCAGAATATTGCTACTACAGTGCAAAAAAGAATTACATCAAAAGCGCATTGTTTTTGCCAGTAGAAGTATTTTTTTACAGTACACAGATTTTAAAATGCATTCATTGATATCTATTGTGGGAGTCGTTCTCAATGGGAAAGAGAACTATCCTGAGCGGTCTGGAAAGATTAAACACACTCTCATTTTTAAAGAGCTATGGAAAAACCTACCTCAAACATGGAATTTTCCATTTGGAAAAATACGAACAACAAGGTTTATGCCTTGATTGCAGCATTAGTAAATGAATAGGTGAGTCGCCATATTTCACCATTTTCAAATGCTTTTGAAGCCTTACAAAAACTGAAGGAACTCTATGATTCACACTCTGCACTTAAAGTTGTTCAACTCATAATTAAATTGTTTAGCCTTGAACTACAAAATGATGATCCTCTTGCTCTTGCATCAGAAGTAAAATCTATTATGCATGATATGAAAGTCACTAATGTTGAGCTGGACATTCCTTTGCTAGCTTTTGTCAAGGCACTTTATCCCACTTACTCAAATTATCTTGAGTCATTGCAAGCAAATGGAAACCTCAAAGAAATTACCTTTGACTCCCTTGTGAATAAATTTGCTAAGAGAGAGAGAGCTTTTGGGAAGAAGATAGCTCCTCAGTCTACTAAAGAGGTTGTGTTTTGCACATAGAGAGAAGAATCTTGCTCAAAATTCTTCCAGACAAATCAAAACTCAAGCCATCAAGGCTTGGCACAATCAAATTGCCTAGTCTTCCAGACTTTCTTCTGAAAGTTGTTTTATATCTCTCATAGTTGAGGAGAAACTTGTTGTCCTTGGTCCACATCCGTCAACAAGGACACTCCATTCATATGTTTGATGGCAAGGTTGAGGTGATAAAAGCATTAGATCACTCACTTGTCATGACGGGGATAGAAGAAGAAAGGCTTCTCAAGGGATAGAAGAAGAAAGGTACCTCTGCTTGTGCACAAAATTTCTCATACAATTCTCATTATGATGAAGGTACATTTCCATCAAATTTATTATGGCATGCTAGATTTTGACACTTGAACTATGACAGCTTCCGCCTGTTGAATAAAAAGGGTGTTATTGGTTTGCCTACAATTCCTAGGAAACTTAACCATCACAGCATAGCAAATAGTCTTTTCATGATTCACATTCCAGAGCACATAGAAAACTTGACCTCATTCATTCAAATTTGTGGTCCAATGTGTATTCCTTCTACAAATGGAAATAAATATATGATGACATTTATTGATGACTACACCAAAATGTGTTGGGTTTATTTATTGAAGAACAAATTTGATTCTTTTCATACATTCAAGAACTTTCATACATGGATTGAAAATGATGCACAATCGCATATTGGCTCTATTTGCACTGATAATGGAAAAAATACACTTCAAATGAATTAGAAAACTATCTTCGCCAACATGGGATCCAACATCAAACAATTGTGTTTTATAATCCCCAACAGAACGGAGTAGCTAAAAGAATGGATAGAGCAATCTTAAATATGGTACGCTCCGTGATGATTTTCAAGAATGTAAAATTGATGTTATGGGCTGATGCAGTTCTATGTGTTGTATATAATAGATGTTCATATAATGCTATTAGAAACAAGACTCCTTATAAAATGTGATATGGGCACATTCCTTCGGTAAAGCATCTCAGCGTCTTTACTTCCACCTGTTATATGCCTTAATACCAAAGGTACATAAAAACAAACTTGGTGCAAGGAGTCATAAGTGTATCTTCTTGGGGTATTCAAACACTTACAAAGCATACCGCCTCTATGATGAAGTTAATAAAAAGTTTATTGTATCTAGAGATGTAATCTTTCTTGAATCTTCCAAAGATGACAATGTTGTTGAGCGGCAACTTGATCGCTTGGATAGATTCGCAAATGCAAAATCATTTCAAGAATTTGATATTCAGATTCCACATCTTGAAGGGGGGTTCCTATACTGGATCAACCTGTGGAATCTTCTTCTGAAGCACTCTCTCTCCCGCATGAAACTCCAACCACTGATGATACTTTGAGTGATGTGATTGACAAAATTAGGAGACTCAATCTTGATTCAATCCCAACTCAATCAACTGAGCAACCTAGACCATCTCAAAAAGGTCCCCCAAAGTGGTTGACAAAAGACACTTGAAAGTGTTCATCTTGATGAAGTTGGAAAGACAGAAACAAGAAATTCAACCCGGGAAAATCGAGATGGTGTAAATGACTCTGATTCACCTGTTGATATAGATGTTTCTTATGATTGTGAATTGGCTTTTCATGATGAATCGAAAAAAGCGATGCAAAAGGAGTATGATGTCTTGATAAAGAATGGCACTTGGACATTGGTTGATCCTCCATTAGGAACCAAACCAATTGGCTGCAAGTGGGTCTACAAGAACAAGTATAAAGCTGATTGGCTCACTTGACAATCACAAAGCCAAGCTTGTGGCAAAAGGTTTTGCACTGAAGGAAAGGGTCGATTATGAGGAGACTTTTGACCCCACAACAAAATGGGCTACCATCCAGATACTCTTTGCTATAGCAGCTCAGAACGGTTGGAAAGTCCATCAATTGGATGTATAAACTACTTTCTTGAATGGAGATCTAAAAGAGAATGTTTTTATGTTTCAACCTGAAAGATTTGTTGTGAAAGGACATGAACATAAAGCATGCAAACTTGTAAAATCCTTGTATGGCCTCAAGCAAGCACTGCGAGCCTGGTATGAAAAGTTAACTGAGCATCTTCTGAAACTCAATTTCAAACATTATGACCTTCATGATGCAACTTTTTTTGTCAAGAAAATTGGCAAAACGGTTGTATATCTTGTGGCATATCTAGATGATCTTTTGATGACAAGGAACAATGAGAGCTACATTGCATCCATAAAAAAGAAATTGAAAAAAGGTTTTGAAATCACTGATTTGGGCTATCTTCATTACTATCTTGGTATTGAAGTAACTCAAAATCCTAAGTCTATATTCCTTTCTCAAAAGAAGTACAATGGAGATTTGTTGCATAGATTTGGCATGGCTGAGACTTGAGTGCAATCCTCTAACCACTCCAATGGAACAAAACTTAAAGCTCACATCCATTGAAGGAAAAGAATTTGAGGATACAACAAAGTATAGACAGCTTGTAAGAAGTCTCAACTACTACCAGACCAGACATTTCGTTTGTTGTTGGAATCCTCTCCAGGTTTATGCAAAAGCCTTGTGAGCGACATTGGTCTACTGCAAAAAGAGTTCTAAAGAACTTGAAGGGAACTCAAGACTTTGGACTCAAGTATACACAGGTGGGCGACTTCAGCTTGATTGGATACTCTGATTCAAACTTCGATGGAGACAAAGAAACTGGGATCTACTTCTGGTTATGCTATGAGTCTTGGATCAGGCGTTGTCTCCTAGAGATCACATAAACAATCAGTTCCAACAGATTCCACAACAGAGGCAGAATATGTGGCAGCCGTTGAGGCAACAAAAGAAATTGTGTGGCTCAGGGAAATTTTGGAAGATTTGCAAGTAAAACAAGTACATTCGACTCCACTCATGATTGACAACACCTCTGCAATAAAGTTGGCCAAGAACCCAAAGTTCCATGATTGAACAAAGGAAATCAAAAAAGTACCATATGATTCGACATCATGTTGAGGCCAAGACAATCCATCTACGCCATTGTTCCACTAATGAACAGATTGCAGACATGTTCACCAAAGCGCTTGGAAGAGAAAACCTTGAAAGATTCAGAACATGTTTGGACTCACCAACATCCCTTCAGATTAAGGGGGGAATGTTGACACCTAATCATGGGGATTGGGTGAACAGTTGTAAATAATGTAAATAATAAATAATGGGAAAAGAAGATTGCAGACATGTTCACCAAAGCGCGCTTGGAAGAGAAAACCTTGAAAGATTCAGAACAATGTTTGGACTCACCAACGTCCCTTCAGATTAAGGGGGGAATGTTGACACCTAATCATGGGGATTGGTTGAACAGTTGTAAATAATGTAAATAATAAATAATGGGAAAAGAAGAGTCATCGGGAGATTTCACTCTCTCATGTATATAACTATGAGCAATCTAAATGAATAAACAGATTTCATTTTGAGGAGTTACTCCTGGCCTGACATAAAATATGGATATAACTATGAGCAATCTAAATGAATAAACAGATTTCATTTTGAGGAGTTACTCCTGGCCTGACATAAAATATGGATATGGATTATTCAAATGAGCAATAGTATTAAATCTAATGATGGTTTCGTTGCATACTATAACATATTGTAATGGAGGAGTTTAGGATTAATGGCTGTATAGGGTAAGATTAATGGCTGTAAAGGGAACGACAAAAATTAATGATAGGTAGACAAGCATACGAAAAACAAAATGAATAACGAATGCCACACATAAATCGAAACAGGACTTCAGTGGTGGCTAGACACTATGAAAGCAAGGTGCCTGACATTAAATATGAATATGGATTATTTAAATGAGCAATAGTATTAAATCTAATGACGGTTCAATATGGATATGGATTATTTAAATGAGCAATAGTATTAAATCTACTGACATTAAATATGGATATGGATTATTTAAATGAGCAATAGTATTAAATCTAATGACGGTTCAATATGGATATGGATTATTTAAATGAGCAATAGTATTAAATCTAATGACGGTTCGTTGCATACTATAACATATTGTAATGGAGGAGAGTTTAAGATTAATGGCTGTATAGGGTAAGATTAATGGCTGTATAGGGAACGACAAAAATTAATGATATGTAGAAAAGCATACGAAAAACAAAATGAATAATGAATGCCACACATAAATCAAAACAGGACTTCAGTGGTGGCTAGACACTATGAAAGCAAGGTGCTGCAGACCAAGACAACGGAGATGAGGTCAATGTAGTGCAACAATATGAAACCAAGAAATAGGGTAAATGTCTAGAGAATAAGATAGAAGCTTTCTGATGTGGAACCGGAAAAGTAATAATATTTGTTTGCCGTTTTTTGGTTTTTGATTTTTTTCTTACAATTGCAAAAGATCATCAAAATTTGAATTAAAATAGTTACCCCATCTAGTTCAATGACAACACAAAATGGTCCCAAGAATATACAATATTGTCATAAGTTGTGCATATAGGCATTCTATATTGACATTGCTCAGCAGTTATGTAATGTTGTTATTCAAATGACTGTTTGGATGCACTACACCAACCTTATTCAAAATTATTGACATTTTGCATTTAGTACAAAGCAAAGCATTGCAAATATTGAAAATAACTAAACTGCAAAATAAAAGCGACACTAAATAATTAGAATCTGCTTTGACAAAGATGCAAATATTGATTCACTGAATACCTCCATTAGCTGCTCTGCCTTCATCTTAGCTTCAGATTGATATTTTAACATCGTTGCCTGCAAACACAATTCAGAGGGAGAAACTAAATTAGAATAACAAAATAAAGTGTTAATGTCCTCCAACATAGACAGAAGCTATATTATATAACAACCTCCGCAAACTGGAGTGCCTGTTCAACTTTTTGCATACGGGCTTTTTGTTCGGTAACAACCTCTTGCAGCTGCAAATACATATAATGGTCAGAAACACAGTAATGCCTCTTGCAGCTGCAAATACATATAATGGTCAGAAACACAGTAATGCAGGAAAGTATTTGTCAATCAAAATGGGAAAGGTGAACCCAGTCATAAATAACATCACCAATTAATTTTGAGAAGATTAATTAAAAATTAAAATATGAACCAGAAAAAATTCCAAGGAAATACACATTGAAAGGAGATAGGCACAGCTTTTCAGCATAAGTTCATAGGATAATCGAAGCAGAAGTTCAAAGTGACAATTGGTACTGGCCCACTAACAAATGCTATAAATGGAAAAATCTATAGCTAGGAACGTAAAAAATGCATATTTTAGTTAGACTTAGGATATTCCTTATAAAAATATTGAATGGGGGACGCATCACAAATGATTCCACATCCCTAAGGACTTGGTAACTTTAAAGGGGCATCCCCGATCACTACCATGATTGTGAGGTTGTACACTAACAACTGTTTTTAGTGTGAAGTTTTAAAATCTACGCTCTTCGCACACCGTATTTTGAAATTATTATTTAGGCATGGGTACTATTATTGTATTTTAAAGTCACCAATGCCATGTATGTCTGAGAGTCAATGACAACCAAGTCGAGTCAAATCATAGTATCAAAACAAAATAAGGGGAGTCAAATCATAGTATCAAAACAAAATAAGGGGTCTCATGCATCAATGTAGTGTCTGACTAAACTGTGAACTTAAATTATATTATTATTATCGTTATTATTATTATTAAATTGGCGTACCAAAAAGAGAACTCGTCAGAACAAGGAAACAAGAACTAGTTGATCTTTGATTATCATGTTTGATGTTAGCAATTTGACATTCCAAAGGTAGAACAATAAAATTTGTGATTGCAGGGTTTCACAACATACAAAACAAAAACAAACAAAAAAAAAACAAAATATTGTAGAGAAAATAGTAAATGCCATCTTAACCTGAAGGTTGAAAATATTAAAAACAAAGAAAGATTAAAAAACCAAGCAGACTACCCATCTACACTACACCATGGCTGACCCTACCCCACAAGCATTCAAAAAAACCATGTCCTTGAGTATGTATCCCCTCCAGCATGAGATGTTTGGCACTTCCTATCTATTCGCCCATTCCCTAGACCTATTATTTCTTCATTGTGGGGATAGGGAAGCCTACGTAAAGATGAGTAATAGGGCGATAGAGCCACCATTGATGAAGGATGAAATAACTCGCCCATCAAGTGATGGATGAGGGAAAGGCATAGTAGAGGCCAAGCGACAAATTATTCATTAGAATACCCTGAGTTACCAATCCAATATCATAAGAGTGACCCGTTAGAAGTATATATATAACTTGGATAAGTTGTAATAATTATTGAGATCTCCATCTTTCAAATCGAACACCCAAAAGACCTATTTAAATGACTTCATATCCAATCTAAGATGGGACACTGCACTAGGAAGTTATCTTGGTTAAAATTTGGCTAGTAGTTCGCCACTTTGACTGTAAACGATCTGATGTCTAACCAAATAAACAATAAATAAAATCAACTCATAAGCTAGTAGGATATATCATTTATGATGATTACCTCACTACTGCTCTAAGGGAAACCCACATTCTCTTATTCTCTTTCATCAACTAAAGAGGCATAATAATACTCACAAAGGGGTCTAAACAAATGATAAGAGCTAGTTATTGCAATTCATAAAAACATCTTCAGCTTAACAATCTACTTATAAAGACCATCATACATGATGCATTCTACAGCCATGTTGAAAAACTCAACAAGGTAATATGTAGTTGTGGCACTATCTTGATGTGTGACTTAGTGACCTACATATTTGTAGATATATTTGTAGATAAATGAAAAAGTGTGTAATGGGATGTGCCTTTTTATCTCTCTTCTCTCTCTGAGAATACCATGACACTACTAGTATACAGATCCATCTTAACTCTGGATCTATTGAGCAAAATGGAGAATCAAAAAGAACCCAAATGTAAACCTCTCAACCTCGTATCTTTACATCTCAATCCCTAAAAGATATGAGGTTAAGTATCTACACAGATATGACGTTATGAAGGATCTACACTATTTTATTTTATTATTTTATTTTAGGAAATCTGCTTTTCCTTTTTTTGACATTAATCATTGGACGTCTTTTTTTCCAGTTCATGTTACCCACTTCGTACATCTACATAGATCTCTCCCGTCCTAGGTTGTAAGCCCACCTCACCTCTAGACCTAATAATGGAAATTTTACACTACACCATTCTTTCTTCAGTAGGCAACATATAACTATATTTCTATTCTTAAGATCATTAGCACCCCAAATGAAACATCGAAAACATTTCTTGATGGAAATCATTAAGATGAACAAGGCATGCAAAATAGTGCAAAAAGAGGAAAACAAACACCATTCTGGTATTTGCATCATTAACACTCCAAATGGAACAACATCAAAGGCATTTCTATATGGAAGTGACCTTTATGCTTACCTTTATATTTTTGTCAGAAAATTCTTTTGCTTGATTCTCAGCTTTGCTCGCCTGCAATTCTAAACTCTGTTGTCTTTGCTTTTGTTCTCTTAAAACCTCCTCCAGCTTTTCCATCTAGAATTTTTACAGACATAACTTGCCACCTGAGAATCATCATAGCATCTATTTCTTTTGGAAGTGAACTGGCTTCAATACTAAATGATCAAAACCTATGTACAATGCCAGCATGGAGCATCTACAACTTGAAAATTCCCTGACCAGGACTTTCATAGCGCCTTCTATTCTACAAATCTTCATGAAACCCTAGTGCATAAGCCACTTTGAATGTACACGATCTGATGTCTAACCAAATAAACAATAAATAAAATAATATCGAACCAAAACAAAAGGAAAACGTCTCAAAGACTCTATTAGGGCCTTAACTAATGTGCTATAAATGGGTTATAAAATCACCTCATAAGCTAGTATGATTTGGCTGACATTATCAATGGGCTATAAAATCACGTCATAAGCTAGTAGGATTTATCATTTACTATGATTACATACTCCTATTCTCTTTCATCAACTAGAGAGGCATAATAATACTCACAAAGGGGTCTAAACAAATGATAATCGAGCTAGTTATTGCACTTCATAAAAAAATCTTCAGCTTAAGAATCTACTTATAAAGACCATCATACATGATGCATTCTACAGCCGTGTTGGAAAACCCACAAGGTAATATGGAATCTACTTATAAATACCATCATACATGATGCATTCTACAGCCGTGTTGGAAAACCCAACAAGATAATATGGAATCTACTTATAAAGACCATCATACATGATGCATTCTACAGCCGTGTTGGAAAACACGGCACAAGGTAATATGTAGTTGGAAAACCCAACACAAGATAATATGGAATCTACTTATAAAGACCATCATACATGATGCATTCTTACATATTTGTAGATGAAATGAAAATTAGTGTGTAATGGAATGTGCCCTTTAGGTTTTTATCTTTCTTCTCTCTTTGAAAATATTACCAGCATAGATCTAACATAAGCTGAGAGACATCAAATTTCTTACATCAAATTTCTTTAGGTTCAAACTTATTTTAGAGTGCACAAACAACGTGTAATTTTTAATTGTTTAAATTGTATTTTTGAATGTTTAGAGATTACATAATATATGTATTGAGTCATTTTATCAGGGACATTAAACTTGTTTTTTAGTTATTAAGTTTTTTAGTTATTAATATATTTTTAAGTATACAACAATATTAATTCATAGTAAAATATAGTCATTTTATCGGGGACATTAAACTCTTTTTTAATGATTAATATATTTTTAAGTATACAACAATATTAATTCATAGTAAAATATAGTCATTTTATCGGGGACATTAAACTGGTTTTTTAATGATTAATATATTTTTAAGTATACAACAATATTAATTTCATATTAAAATATTTTATTCACAGGCCGTATTGGATATTTTATTCTATATAACATTAAAATATTTTCTTTTGATATTTTAACATTTTTATATTTTTAAGTATACGTCAATATTAATTCATATTAAAATATTTTATTCACAATTCACATTGGATATTTTATTCTATATAATGTTAACATATTTTCTTTTAATATTTTAGCATTTTTTCTAGATAGATATATATGAAGTTAGATCAATATTAATTCATATTAAAATATTTTATTCATAACTCACATTGGATAGTTTATTCTATATAACATTAAAATATATAACATTAAAATATTTTCTGTTAACATTCTTTTCTATATAAATATATATGAATTTGGGATCACGTGTTAAAATATTTTTGAAAAATATAAGGTTTAAACATCTTACTCACATTTTTTTAACTTTTAATTACTCAAATTTTTTTTAACTTTTAATTACTTTAAATAAAATTATTTTAAGGTAACATGGACAACTAATTAGATGTGCATAGCATATATTTTTCCTTTTTTATTATAGTCAACGTTACTTTTCTGTTTAGAGAATATTTTATTTTTTATTTTAAGAGGGAAGGACATACTTACACATCGCCTTCACACACTGGGCTGTAGAATGAGCCTCTGGGCTCAATGCCACTACTAGTATACAGATCCATCTTAACTCTGGTCTTAACTCTGGATCTATTAAGCACTGGATCTATTAAGCAAAATAGGAATCAGAAATTCTTATAAATAAAAAACTAATAAA
>Ga0181471_100300_pt1 | contig 14789 bp, 17 predicted proteins | sample InSIn5gowninarea_FD_119083 | JGI IMG/M metagenome (GOLD analysis project Ga0181471, IMG submission 119083) | Clean room microbial communities from NASA Spacecraft Assembly Facility at Jet Propulsion Laboratory, Pasadena, California, USA -... ...
TATGCTTGTCGTGGTCGTTAGAATGTTCTCACCACTATTCCGTACCTCATGTTCACCGCTGTCGTCATCGCCATGGAGCCTCATGCTACTATTCCGACACTACTCTTGCAGCAAGCAAACGCAGGTAACTTATAGTAATACGCATGTGCGTTCCACGAAACGATCTTGGCTGGCAGGTTTGTGCGAGGTTTCACAGTTCGAATTAAGTGAGAGAAAGTGAAGTCGAGAGTTACGAGGTCAGACAAGTGAGAGCAGTCACCCGCTGCATGCGCTGGCATGTTGTGAGATATGTTTCACAAACAATAGCAGCTCGGCTCTCTTGCACGGAAAGGAGTGTACACGCGAAATTCTAGCCAATAGTACTTCGATGTTTCGAGGTACCGTGCAGTCTGTGACAAACGAGCGAGCGTTTGCTTTCAAAATGAGAAGTCAAAGACTTTGCATTGACTGGTGTTGCTTTCATCGTCGCATTGTTGCTTGCAGGAGGTCTCATTCTAGCAGACGAATGCCAAGTCAAGCGGACGACGAGCGTATTATTGCGGCAAGCTACGCAGTTACTTATCGAAATGTTTGAGAATGTTCTTCGGCTACTCGGAAATCTGAAACGCATGATCGGCGCAACGTGGTCTAAGTATAGACGTTTTGGAGAGGATTTGGAGGGGGATACACGCTCTTTCGCCGAATTGAGGACGCGACTTGCCTTAGCTGCTGCTACGCTTTCACTAAGGTGCTTAGCCGTGCGGAAATATGCCACGCCACTGCTTGCCTCCACCAATCGCCACGATGTTTTTACGCGACGTCTCGGCGCACTAGAAGAACCATAATCTCGCTTGGAGTCAATAAGGCTAGTAGCATGCTTAATGTGCCGCACTATCCTATCTATAGACAAGCTATATCTTTAGCGACATCTCTGTACGCTGGAACAAATCCTTTGTGTTTGCCTACTAGGCCAAGTAGGAGCCATGCAGCACTTATTCACGCCGCTGAATGAGGCTAGATGAAGCGAAAACTGTCACGTCCGAGCTCAGATCCGAGCTGTACCTTCACTTTAGTTCACATTTAAAGCATTGACCATAGCACAGACTTCCGCTCGTTTCCGCTGTGCGACGACTACATGTAACCTTGGACAGCTCTCTGATATAGCTCACGTCTAGTCGCTGCAATCCTCCTTCGCATTACTGCATTACTATAGTCTTCCGCTTATAGTCGATCTTTGACCAGCATGCTTTACAAGGAGATCAGATCTGAATACTGATTGCATCACCCAATTCTCTCGCGACATGTCCCTGTACGATATCAACCAAAAGATACTGGGAGAACTGGGAGAATCAGCAAAAGAATGGCATCCAACCCACCCAGTCTTCAGCGCTGACCTTTTCAAGATTCTGGGTATTACCACGATGCTCCATGAACGAGAAACCACCCTGAGACAATATACAGAATCAAGTTCAGTGACCGAGATCGAGGCGCGAGCATTATTGGATCATGTTCTCTTGCTTGTTAAGAATGGTCTCGCGATTGTTGAGTCACGCATCATGCCTTTTACAGACCAAGGTCAACGTGGGAGGATGTTGCAGGTGATGACTGCCAAGTTGAGAGCATCTTTTTACCACACTCTGAGTCAATATCACAATGAATCTGTCAATCCTCCTGCTCCAGCTTGTACCAAGGCGACGACTACCTCGCATCCTGCCTCAACTACTCCTCGTCCCTCCAATATCGCTCAGCAACTGAAGCCATCACCAGAGAAGACGACCTCTTGGGGCACGTCATTCCTGACGAATGCCTGGTCGCAAGCTCTGGATACCGACAAGGGCAACGTGCCGCCAGATGATAGACCGTATAGTTGGGGCCTACAACCCCTTTCGTCACTCGACAATATCGATAACTTCATCATGTCTAAACAAGATAACATCCCTCGCACAAGGGTTCTCTTTCAATCAGCTAGCACTCTCGCGAAAAGACTTCCCGGGTCATCTCCAATGAGGTTGGCCATTATGCTCGAGCATACCATCTTCCTCGCAGGATGTGTTGGTGATGAAACGGCAGCCCAGTCAGTGTCGCAACGAGCTGTGAAAGATTGTTATTCCGCAAAGGAGCATATTGAAGGGCCCGATTTCGAAGACGCAGTTGTTCCGATGCTCGCTTTGAAGAAGTATGAAAATGCTGCAAGAGTAGTGTCGGAATAGTAGCATGAGGCTCCATGGCGATGACGACAGCGGTGAACATGAGGTACGGAATAGTGGTGAGAACATTCTAACGACCACGACAAGCATATGTCGTCGTGCTCAATGCTTCAAAGGTTGAAAGGCATCCTATGCTAGAGAGACGCAGCTCTCTGTATCATTTGGCGTGGGATTGTGGGCGATGGGGCGGATGTTATGAAGGCTGCGCGACTATGGCACGATGTTGCGGTATCCGTCGGGATGGAGAACTCACCTTGTCCGGCACCGCTCACAACCATATCAAAAACCTGACACTTCGTTGCCATATTATGGCTCTATGGAGGAGCTGAACAACCTAATCAGAAAGGCGGCTATGCTTCGGCGGACTTTCACTGCTTGTCATTGATCGACGTCAATCAATAAGACGTTAATGCTTCCCGACGAGAAGGTGAGGTGCGATAGTAGGCAGAAAGGGGGGTAGATCCTTCGACACAAGTGGCCTATAATTGTGTTAACCTTCCTACTTCGGCTTCCACGTGTTCTCCCTCCTACAAAGGATGAGGAAGCGTGACAAATCCTACAATATTACTTAAGCACTGTTCAGGGACTGCCAAGACACGGTAGAAGATCCGACATGCTTGGCTTCCTGTTGTAGCAGGAGACAAAATTGATTTGCGCCGCAGCCTTGTTTCAAGTCACCCAGCTTATTGGGAGCGGGGCTGTGAATTGGTGTTTACAGCTACTCAATTGCTCACTACAGTAAAATAGCCCCAATGCCAGCTCATTCTGAATTGGTGTTTACAAGACCCCAATTTGTTGACCATGTTTCACCTTGCTATGTTTCAATTGCTCATTTGTAAGGCGTGGGGGTTTGTTGGTGCTTCAGATGGAATATTTATATTATCTTGAGTGTCCGACTATTGACATGATCCTACCAGACAGACATCAACTGGGCATTGACTTCGAACTGTAACAACTCTAAATTCTTCAATATGATTTCTTTCCCTCATTCACTGCGTCTTTTGGCGGCAGCATCACTCTCAATCACTACTTGTCTTGCTCAAGCTCCACCCACCCCTCAAGGACTTACCGTCATCAATGCAACAAACTTTCCAGGTGCTACAATCAGTTTCAAAGTACGCTCATGACATACCCACCACAAGCTCTAGTCGCTCACTCCAGACTCAACAGGAGACACACATTTGTGAGACTACCGATGGCGTTAAAGGCTACAGCGGATATGTCAACCTTCCTGCTGCTCCTGCTGAAGGTCGTAACTATCCGCAGCACACTTGGTTCTGGTCAGTGCTTTCTTCGATCTCAGATCTCTCAATAATCGACTGATCTGTACAGGTTTTTCGAGGCTCGTGAAGATCCAGCCAATGCCCCTCTCACGGTCTTTATCCAAGGTGGACCAGGCGCGCCTACCAGTCCAAGTACTGTCGGAGATATGGGACCTTGCACTGTTCTTGACAATTCCAGAGACACGTCCAGTAATCCATGGTCATGGAACGACCGTGTCAACATGTTGTACATCGACCAGCCAGTGCAGACCGGATTTAGTTACGACACCTTAATCAATGGAACAATCAACGAACCCAGAAGCCCTTTCAGTGTGGACCCGACTCTGAATACGAACTTGACTACTGGTAAGCTTGCGGGCGTCTTCTCGTCTCAGAGCCCTGGCCGTGTCAATAGCACATCTTCGGCGGCTCCTGCCTTTTGGGAGTTTATGCAAGTGTGGATGCAGGAGTAAGTTTCTATGGCATCTTCCGCCATCAGTCCAAGCACTCATACCATTACAGGTTTCCTGAACACAACGCCAAAGATGGCAAGTTCTCTGTATGGGGTCAATCTTATGGCGGACACTGGGTTCCTACCTTTGTCGACTATTTCTACACACAAAACCAGCGTATCGCATCTGGAGAGCTGTCTGCATCAACGACAACAACCCTCAACGTCGAGACTCTTGGTCTAATCAATGCCTGCATCGATGCCGACACACAAGTGCCGCAGTATCCTCACTACGCAGTGAACAACACCTATGGCGTCAAGATGCTTAACGACTCTGCCTACACTGCTGCCATTAATACGATTCCTCTGTGCTTGAACCAATCTGCGGCCTGCCGTACGATGTCTGAGAGGCTTGACCCGTTGCAAATAGGAAACAACACCGCTGTGAATCAAGTGTGTTTGCAGGCATACCAAACCTGTTTTGTTGGTGTCGCTACTGAAAGCTTTACTGGATCGATGCCTTCTGGAGTGAGTGACCGTATAAAGGGTCGAGTTGACACCAGCTAACGATGTGATGATGTAGCTCTACCGATTTGATATTGGTGTTTCAACTGTCAACTCTTTTCCTCCACGTTGGCCAGCTGGCTATCTGAACAGAGCCGACGTGCAAGAAGCACTTGGTGTTCCGCTTAACTTTACTGGAAACTCGGACCCCATCTCACAATGTATGATAGCCCGCGTTATCTTCATGTGCTGAAATGTCGACTGCTGACTTATGGCTCCAGCATTCACTCTTGCAGGCGACTTCATCAAGGGACATAACCTCGCCATTCTCGGTCAGATGCTCAACAGAGGTGTGAAGGTTGCCCTCATGTATGGTGATCGTGACTATCAATGCAATTGTAAGCTAATTAGCAGCAAGAAGAGATGTGGTGTCTATTGCTAATCATCATTTCATAGGGTTTGGTGGTGAGGCTATTAGTCTTGCAATCAATTCAAGCATTTCGTCAAACTTCCACCAGGCTGGCTACACGAACATCCAGACGAATGCTGGTTACATCGGCGGCATGGTGCGACAACACGGCAACTTATCATTCTCCAGGGTCTTTAATGCTGGACATTCGGGTATGACCAGCCAGTCTTTTACGAACTCCTTCCTATTGCTAATGAACAAATAGTCCCGGCCTACCAACCCGAGACAGCTTACCAGATCTTCAACCGTGTCATGTTCAACTCGGACGTGTCTACAGGTGCTCAAGCTATTAACAACACTTACAGTACCACCGGTCCTGCTTCAGCCTTGACCGGAAAAGTCGACGTCTTCCAGACCTTCGAGACCCAAGTCCGATGCTACTACTGGGATGTTCTCGAAACTTGCAATTCTATTCAGACAGCCATGATTGCCAATGGTTCCGCAATCTTCCAAGACTACATACTCGTTGGCTACAAATTGGCTAATGGACAACAAATGTGGCTGAACGGAAGTATGAGTGCTGGTGGTGGTGGGAGCAGCACTAACAGCAGCAGCGCTGGGGGTGCAGCGAGTGGTACTGCGGCACCAGGTGTGGCACCTTACAAGGGTGATGCAAGCAAGGCTACTGCTGGTTGGGTTGTTCTAGCGGCATTGACGATGGCTGTCGCTATTGTGGTGTAAAGAGACGGCATCCACCTGATAATACAGAGTATGCGTAGGAGTAGCTAGAATAACTAGTCGCTCTTCAAGAGCTAGTAATCACCTTTCATGGATAAAACCTGGTGAGGAATACGGCAGTACTTTAGTATCAGCTAGACCGCCTCTACCCTGCTGCACTATGAATAAGCTAGGTCCTACGGTGGGTGCCTGTTAAGGTGCGAATTCAGCTAAGTCCTAGGTTGTGAAGACTCCTAGTGAGGATAAGATGATACGGTTAGAGAAGCTAGCTAGAATATGTAGGCTGAATTAACTATAGTGTCGCGTGCATTGAGGACCAGCAAGATCTGCTAAAATCATACCTATCAATGAAGCTTGCACAGCCCCACGATCGATATGATCACGCCATAATCAGGCAGAAAGAAGAAGCGACAGATTTACAGACTTTCGTGTAGTAGTATGGATGATCGCCCGCCAATGGCCCGTCAACACGTAGTACTGTCCGCTCTCTTGTGAGCTTAGACGACATTCTCTTTGTTGTATAAGCAGCTACTTCGTCGGCCAGATGGAATAGACTTCTACATGAATTGTAGCCTCTCTGTAAGAAGTTTGAGGAAGGATTTAAAGCACAGACCTCTACGCTTAAATCAACCACAGCCGCTGCGATAACGTCAAGCAACGTCACATTTTGAATTGTCAGCAAATCAAGAGCGGGCTTGGTCTGGGCAGGAACAAGCATCCACCTATCTATCGTGCGCCACGATCTCCATCGACACACCGCGTGCTTAGGCGGCTCGGAATCAAAAGAAGAAGTTGAAAGCGCGGAGGGGCTTCGTCTGTTTCTATGCTAACCAGGGCAAGGTTCTGAGCCGCTGTCCTCGTACCTGGTTTTGTTGCTTGCAAATCTCTGTGAGCAGTTACGTCACTCCGACACACTCCTGAAACACACAACCTATACAGGCAATTTTGATGTGACCTCCTTGCACGAGTGATAGGTGAGACACTGTGTGACAGCCAGACGATGTTCCTTATCAAAATACCACTTCTATCCAATGGAAGAGCAAGAAAGAGAATCATGTAGCTGGCAAGCCTCAGGGCAATCATCAGGTCGTTTTTCATGCCGTTTCACCCAGGCTTCCTCAACGTCATATCTGAGCGCCAACTCGACGAAGTTGACTTTAGTGGGAGGTGTGACGGCTAGATGTATAATATTTATCCACACTGGAGCCTTACTTTCTTTCTATCCCGTGTTTTCCTGAACCTCAACCTTCACCCTTTCTGACACACCAAATCGACATTTCGTCTGAGCGAAGCCGAGCAAGTAGTAAGTAAAAGGAAAGCCTCTTACGGCTGCCCAGACCACTCCACTGGCACCTGAAACTCCATTGCCTTTACGACACATCGCCACCATTCGCCTGACTCTGTGAATCTAACGTTTGTTGTAACTACAGGTTATAGTCGTCCTCAATCCCTCGAGCTGCATCCTTACTACAACACCACCATCTATACGGCTGTACCCCTACACGCGATCTTGCGCTTTCTCTTTACTACTGGGGAATGTCAACTGCGTCTTCACGTCGCTCTACCTTTTCCTACTACACCTTTGTTAGAGTCATCAGACTCTTGAAGTGGCGTTGAATTAGCAAGATAACTACAAGCAACACAAATTCACACATCACAAAAAAGTCATAATGGCGTTCAACGACAACAAGGGCGGAGATTCACGTTCTCCAACTCTGGGTGCCCCTCCTCCACCAACTGCCACTTTCGACAGTGTCAACAAGGACATGACTTTCTCGGATTTGGAAAAAGGACGCAATCCGAACGTCAAGAAGGTCAGGACAGGATATTCTGATATCAAGTTCAACAGGATTGAGCCCATTCCTCCTCATCTCGCTGGGCAGGCACTAGGCTCAGACTCCGAGTCCGATATAAGCATTGGAGTAGGACAACAGATTGCTCTCGAGGCTGAGAATGCTATCCAGTACAGGACTTGCAGTTGGCAGAAGACTGCAGCATTACTCTTCTCCGAGTACATCTGTCTGGCTATCATGTCCTTTCCTTACTCCTACTCTGTGCTGGGTCTGGTTCCTGGCCTTATCATGACTGTGGTCGTGGCTGCTATCGTCCTATACACCTCACTCGTTGTCTGGGAGTTCTGTCTTCGTCACCCCGAGGTTCGTGATGTTTGCGATCTTGGACAGATGATCTTCTTCAACAACAGATGGGCTTGGTGGTTTACCGCTGTTATGTTCCTCTTGAACAACACCTTCATTCAAGGTTTTCACTGCTTGACTGGTGCCAAGTACCTGAACACTGTCAGCAATGGTGGCGCTTGCACCATTGTCTTCTCAGCTGTTATGGCTATCATCTCATTCGTTTGTTCTTTGCCACGCACGTTCTCTACGCTTGCCAAGCTCGGCACAGCAAGTGCTCTCTTTACGTTCATCAGTGTTCTCTTGGCTGCTATTTTCGCTGGAGTTGAGGACCACCCAGCTGGTTATCCTTATGCTGGAGAAGTCCAGATTCTCGCCATCCCTCTTAAGGGCACGACCTTCGTTTCTGGACTCAACGCTTTTCTCAACATTAGCTACACCTTTATTGGACAGATTACACTTCCCAGCTTCATCGCTGAGATGAAGGAGCCAAGAGATTTCCCCAAAGCTCTTTGGGCGGTCACGATAGCTGAGATTTTCGTATTCTCAATTTGTGGTGGTGTCACTTATGCTTATACTGGTACCAACTACAATACCGCCCCAGCTTTCGGCTCTCTTGGAAACCGTACCTTTGAGATTGTATCATTCAGCTTCATGATTCCGACCTTGATCTTCTTGGGTGTTCTCTACGCCTCTGTTAGCGCTCGCTTCGTCTTCTTCAATATCTTCTCCGGCACAAAGCACATGGGAAGCCACACTGTTGTCGGATGGGCCAGTTGGGCCGGTATCCTTGCCGTTACCTGGGTTCTGGCTTTTATCATTGCCGAAGTCATTCCTTTCTTCGCCGATTTGCTTAGTCTGATGTCATCTCTTTTCGACTCCTTCTTTGGATTCATCTTCTGGGGTGTCGCATACCTGCGTATGAGGGTAAGCAAGAACATCTTGACACTTTCAAAACTAGACGGTTTACTAACTCTTTTACAGAAAGTCGACTATGGCTCTGGGTTCATGACCGCCCGTGGCGCTCGCAGCATCATTGGTGTTGCGTTCAACATCTTCTTGATCTGCGTTGGTCTCTTCACGCTCACTGCTGGCACTTACGCATCAGTCGAATCCATCATTCAAGGTTATGCTGCAGCTAACTTTGGCGGCGCTTTTACTTGCGCTTCCAATGGGTTGGCACCTGCTGTTACTCTTGCTACTGCTACACCAGAGGGTCTTGCGTTGGCAGGTCGACTGGGCTATCCTACTGTAGCGAAGCGTTGGTTGGCTGATGCTGGAAATGCTTACCTTCAGACGTTCAAGCTCACGAGGTGAAGTGTCGTTAGCATTGCGTGACAGTACGATTTAGGAGCATGTTGTGTCGGGATAGCTGGGGTAGAGCTGTCATCGTCTAGGGACGTGAATGGATGTTGATACTGATGACTTACGGCATTTTGGCGCATCTGAGCTTTATCCTTAATCTTGGCTATATGTTATAATATATACTGTCTGTCACAAAAATGCCTCGAACTCGCGCGTTCGTTATCTCTATCTGTTTGTCTATATATCCTGCTCATATCAAGCCAGAAGATCAGCACATGCCAATCTGAAACATGGCCCGTTGTGACGTTGCTGTTGATTACAATCTGAAACAAACAACTCGCGCCTAATCTCTTCTCTACCTCACCTACCTCGCCTTACCTTACTTTACCTTACCTCCACGTACCTCATAACTCTTCGTCACAGCGTGCCACGTAACTGCTCTCATATCAACACTTTCAAATTGTTCTCCCTTCACAATGCCCGGCAATATTGACTTCAGTCAAGCCTCTTTCTGGAGCAAGTCTCCATCTGAGCAAAGTGCCAGCTTTCACATTCTAACATCTTCATAGTTTCAGCAGCTTCAATTGTGTTCAACGTATGTCAATCAACCTCTTCGACGTGAAACTTTCACTAAACCACGCTAGCCAACTTTCTGGAAGTATGCACCAGGCGTGACTTTCGCAAGCAAGAAATGAGCTAACAACATGTACTCGTAGCATTGCGGCTCGTCAAGGTATGCCGATATGACAGGGCTGCTCATTTCATTGTCTGCCTGTGTGATAGTATGAGGAAGACGTCTAATCTGTGTCTTCACAGAATACCACAACAAGACCATCACCAAGCTATTCAATGGCAATTCGCTCTATGGCTGCTATGCCCTAGCCGTCACCATCTTCTCCTTGGGCATCATCCGTGACTACATGTACGTAATAACTACTCAGACCTCCTCACGTATAGCTCTAAATTGCAATAGCTTCCACACAGCACTCTCACACCAACCCAGCTCACCCATGCTCGAAGCCTTCCCATACACGACACTAATCGCCTACACTCTTCTCGCGATCGGCAACACTCTCGTCCTCAGCTCTATGTGGGCGCTCGGTGTTACAGGCACTTATCTCGGCGACTACTTTGGCATTCTCATGGACGACATGGTGACTGGGTTTCCCTTCAACGTGTCTTCGAGTCCTATGTACCATGGGTCTGCAGCTAGTTTCCTGGGCACATCGTTGTACTATAAAAAGCCGGCTGGTGTGTTGCTGAGCGCGCTTGTGGTGATTTGTTATTCGGTGGCGTTGGAGTTTGAGGACCCTTTCACAACTATGATCTATAGAAAGAGGGAGGAGAAGAGGCAGAAGGAGGAAGGCAAGAAGGAGCTGTAGATGGAAAACGGAAGTGGATGGCGTGAATAGATTTGCGATGGAGATGAATCACCAGCAGGAAGCTGGAGTGGTTACACTAGAGGTGAGGTTGAATCGCCTCCCGCCGTCTATGAGACGGAGCAGACGATAGTTTCAACTCAGCAGAAATTGAGCACTGTACGTCGTCAAAGACTAGAAATGATGTTATTAGACTAGAAACGAGTGCTCATCTTGCATTCACTCATTCCCCCACAGGGGTTCTAACCCCTTTTCGACACGTCTTGCAACTTCCTCAGCTTGTGTCATCGTTGTTGCTGCTCGATTTCCAAGTTTGTTAGCACAAACATACCACTCAATCACCATAATATCGACGTTCGCAACTCAGCCTCGCTCATCACCCCTTAGCTCATATCCATCTTTGGACCCATCGCGCCCTTCCTACCATAATCCACATTGCGCTCGTTGCATCTCAACACACTCCTTCATCCCAATCTTGACCTTGTTTCTACTTGTGTATTCTGGGCTAGATCACAGCTGCCCGAATAACGTATCTCGGTAGCATCCACAGCCGGAGAGGACCACAATACGTGAATCTACCTCTACCCGCCCACAATGTCCTCCTCCTCACAAGTTCTCGAATCCTGGATATCAACCTACTGCAGCCTGCTGGGCCACGAATACCTCGCCGAAGTCTCCGAAGACTTCATCGAAGATGACTTCAACCTGACCGGTCTCTCCTCCGGCATTCCAATGTACAAAGAAGCTCTAGAAATGATCCTCGACATTGAGCCCGAAGAAGAATCAGACGAAGACCAAGAAGACGAAGAGGAAGACGACGAAGAAGACGCAGAAAAGCTAGCTTATCACCGCGCAGCACGCAAAAGTCAACGAGGACAGCCAGATATAATGAAGATCGAAACATCAGCGGAACTGTTATACGGACTGATACACCAGCGATACATCACTTCGAGAGCAGGCATGGGACAAATGCACGAGAAATACGAAATGGGTCATTTCGGCGTGTGCCCACGAATACTATGTCAAGGATGCAAAGTGCTACCAGTTGGCTGCAGCGACTCGCCCGGAGAAGACACAGTCAAGCTATTCTGTCCGAGCTGCTTTGACATCTACAACCCACCCAACAGCCGCTTCCACAACGTCGACGGCGCATACTTTGGCACGACATTCGGCTCGCTCTTCTTCATGACCTTTCCCGAACTCCAAATCACCAGTTCAGCTGCCGATCTCAACTCATCTTCTCCCGCACGATTAGCACCACCACCCGAATTCAACGGCACGAGTATTGCCAATTTTGCGCCTGGGTTAGGCAAGGGCAAGATCTATGATCCAAAGATATATGGGTTCAAAGTGTCGGAAAGAGCGAAAACGGGGCCGAGGATGAAGTGGTTGCGGATGAAACCGGACGATATACGGGAATTGGATGAGTGTAGGCGGTATCATGCTGGTGCAGAGGACGATGAGCAGGAAGAGGTGGAGGAGGAAGAGGCGGATGAGCAGGAACTTGTCAAACGGGAGACGGTGGATAAAAGGAAGAAGGCACCTATGAGGAGGCGGAGAATGGGGTCGGGCGCGAGTGGGGTGGGAACTGGGAGTATAAATGGTGCTAATGGGGGTGGAGGATAAGTTGACGATGATGGGTGAGTGTGTGGTCAATTTTATATGCGGATACCCTATCTGAAATACCAGGAGCTGGAAGATTGCAGCTCGTTTCATTGTATTTTGCGTTGTCTCTTGTCACCTCGATGTGCTGCCTAACTGTACTTTGAGCCGTCTGCTCGTCTGCTCGTCTGCTCGTCTGCTCGTCTGCTCGTCTGCTCGTCTGCTCGTCTGCTCGTCTGCTCGTCTGCTCGTCTGCTCGTCTCCTTGGCGCATAAACAACTCTCTGTCTTGCACACAAACATTCAATCCTCAAAAATCTTGATCCTCGACCGAATAGAAACCCCGAATATATCTTCCTTGCCTTCCTCCTTCCTCGTTGCGCAGGAGCAATCAATCATATCAAGCAAACTTCGCCGCAACACGCCACAACCTCAACCACTCGATCAATCTCAACTTGAACATACCGATAACGTCCATGTCTAATTACTATGAGTCTCGTTTTCTTGGCACTAACTTCAAGGGAGTCATTACACCATCCTGCTTCTTTTCACAACACTCCTCCCCGACAAAGCTAGTTGAGCAAAGTAAGCGTCACTTTTCTGCCTTTACGACTACTACGTGGTTGTCGATGAGGGATATGTTGACATTAGGGTTTGCTAGCTCTGCATGTATGGGTCCAAAGGCCTTTCCTGTTACTGTGGGAGCGGTCGTAAGTTTGCAATGTGCTGACCATTGGAAGACAATCAGACAGTCCCGCCTGTGTGTCCAAGGCCTCGTCGAGATTGGTAGGCAACAATACCGAGCGACACGATGTGGTTCGTATTTTCAATGTGTAGGCTCGGTCATAACCTGAAAGCGATAGGTGAGTCAACAAGCTTGAACTAAGACTCACGGACTAAGCGTGCTCACAAGTGCCTGCCACCTGTTTGATTTGCGATTGTCTCCGACAAATAACACCCGCTCGCGGAATACCATAACCCGTGCTAGCATGGGACATGCGTCACGACTGTCAGAAGCAACAAGCCGGTAGAAGGCAGTATAATCTCAACAACGGAATAGTTCGCATGTTGGTTTCCTGGGATTCATGAATATACCTGGAGATTCTTTTCTAGAGCCTCAGTGATAGTGAGCTTTGCGATTATGTAGTTTCTTTGCTTGTATGACTGAATCCTTCTCCCTGGCGGCTTGGTCCGATCTGAACGTTTCACGGAGGAACAAGTAAAGAGCAGTGGATCCTTTGGCCTTTTGTTTGACAATAGTAACGACACCTGCCTTCTACTGCCATCGATATAGCTTCTAGATGGTTGGTGTTCCGCGGCAGACTGACTTAACTCTCGTCGGTCTTGCCTATCGTGAGCTTTGGACACCTAGTGCTTGTTGCTGATCTCCTCTTCCGTTTGTTTCAGACTCTGGCTGCATACTCATCTCAAGTGGACTTGTCTCTATTCGATTCATCCGTAGCCCATAGCCATCGTTAACTTATGCCCCTCCGACTGCTCATGGGCTCTCGTTGACAGATTGGAGAAAGTGTTTCTGCATATTTGCTAGGATTTCATCTTTATGCAATAAATAAAATTCTGCTCTTTAATTGTTTGAAAAGGGTATTTTATCTTTAAGAGGTATGGTTTCAAGGTTCCACAGAGTGTTCATATAAACATCCAGTTCGTGTCTAGAATCAGGATCTAATAAATCATGACGCTGTGTATCATTTAATTTAGTATAGTATTCCCTTAAAGTATTAAGTGACAAAGGCGATTTGATGGACACCCGTCGATTTTTGATATCGAAGTCTGTCATTGGTGTTAGTTTGGAGTATTAGGTTGTGCGTAGTTGACGTGACCTCATGTTGGCACCCTCCTTCGTACACATCAAGTCGGTATCGTGAAGCGACTGTCTAGGCTCAGGGAAGCATGCCTGGCCTAATGTCGATACCAGCTACACCACGATGAGCCCTTCCATTCCTGCCCGCTGATGAGGTATGAAAGGGACAATCGCACTCACTTCGATGTTCCTTGTAGAGCAACGCATCATCTTCTTCGCGGGTCGGCGGGTGAGAATCGAGAGCACCAGCCATTTCGTACATGGGCTGTTGTTGTTGTTGTTGTTGACTTGGTTGAGGGGTGTGATATCGAGATGGCGGACCAATAAGACCAGCCTCACGTGCGTGTTCGAAGATTGATTGTGACTGCTGCTGGAGGACCGCATCCGTTAGTCTCAGGTGTTGCCATGGATCCTTTCCACTGCTCGCATTTCGAGTTATGCTTACAGAGATGCATGTAAGATCAAGCATAGGCAGTACCGACATTTTCCTCGTTTACATCGACTTGAGTCTCTGCATCGACCATCTTGTCACCGTCCACCTTGACCTCTCCATCACGAAGTTGTCGCATGAGCGCTAGGAAACTACTCTGTTGGAACTTCTGAGATGTGTTATCAGACACGCGATCGAGAAGCTCGCCGGCTGTATTTGCTAGGTCATCGTCACGCTTTTGTCTCTCTTGTGGCGTCATCTCTGCTTCACGTGGATCGCTGACGTCCATCTGTAGTGCTTGACGTGTATTCTCCATATCTATATCTCGCTCATCTCGGTAACCACTGTATAGCTCTGCAATACGAGCTTGAATATCTTGAGCTGTCGAGCCGTCGTCGACTAGGCTGTCTGAATTTAGTTTCTCTGAGAGGGCGGAATTGTATCGGTTTAGTGACAGGTCCTCATCGTGGGCAGCAAATTCGCGCTCAAATGCTTCAGCGTCTGCGTGTTGTGGTAGATTTGTCTGGCCACTTGCCATTCCCGTCGTCTGTCGTTCTGACTGTTGTC
>Ga0181471_100371_pt1 | contig 14776 bp, 27 predicted proteins | sample InSIn5gowninarea_FD_119083 | JGI IMG/M metagenome (GOLD analysis project Ga0181471, IMG submission 119083) | Clean room microbial communities from NASA Spacecraft Assembly Facility at Jet Propulsion Laboratory, Pasadena, California, USA -... ...
AGGAAAGAATGTATTGGTCCATAGCGGGTATGTAGATTGAGCTCCAAGGCTCGTGCTGTGGTCACAGATTAGTCGAGAACTTCGTCAATGTTTTGGATGAGCTTGACATACTAAGATCGTTTGTCTTAAGAATGAACATGATAATTGGCGGCATCTTTCCAAGTAACCCGATCAGCTCCTGGAGAATATCTCCACTCCCCAGTGCTTCAGATACTGCCTGATGCTCTGCCTCGGATTGCGGTATATCCACTACACCCTTTGTCACGACACGATAATCTCTTCCAGTGATTGTGCTTGCGAAGAGAGGGAATTGCTCGTCAGTGATACCTCCCACCAGATATGCATATTTCCGCATACGGGCTTCATCAACATCAATAACAGCGAGCCACAGCTGAGCATAATTGATTCTCAAGTCTTCCGGTATTTGGCGGTATAGCCCATGGTCGTAGAGAATGATGTCAAAATTATGTGGATAACGTCTCGAATTATTGACTGTAATCGCAATATTACCGCCATGGGGATCTGTTCATATTAGTGAAGCTGAAATGCGGTTTGTCACTGAACAAATCTTACCGCAGTGTAAGGGAGCCCCGGGGGAGAAAATCATGGTGTTGAAGATACGGGAAAGAGCTGCCGCGGCCTCATCTCGAGAAATATTGTTGCCATCTATGTATTGTAAATCATCTACACGATGACCTGTGACGTATTGCATAACCAAAATGCGGCGTTCCGCCCAAAGTACTAGGACATCTATTAGCATGTCTCGCTCGAGCCGATTTTCGAAGTGAACTCCATACCTTCTGGCACGATGAGCGGTGTGTGCGGAATGTTTTGAAAATAAGCGCGGGCGTAACGTGCATTCTTGGCCTCATTGACAAAGTCAAGCTCTTGTGGTAATGAAAAGTCCATCTCATCTGACAGCCAGGTCATGTCGTATTCCGGAAAGAATCTTTTGATGGCCTTGAATGTGAAGGCAGATAACTTGAGATCTATCGGGGTAAAGTCATCTAGCTCGGGATGCTGAACTTTTACAGCGACTCTTTGCCCTGTTCTTACATCCGTAGCAAGGTGAACTTGCGCCAGCGATGCTGACCCTACAGGTGTCTCGGCGAAGTTAACAAAGAAGGTCTCGAAGGGTTTTCCGGTGTCTTTCTCGACCATGGCTTTGATAGAATCGAAGCTGGAGACGGGGCATCGTTCTTGAAGAGGTATGAAGGTGTCACACCTTGCGGCATGTTAGCATGGGACGAAACATTTTCATGGCTGCGAGCCGACAGACCATTCAGAAGGGAGCATATAGTTCAAGCTGGTCAAGTGCTGGCCGAGTTTGATGTATACCGAACCACTCTTTGCCATTGCTTCATAGGCTCGATCGGCGCAGCGTTGATGGCATTTCTTGAGTATCACTTCGAACTCTTCTGGAGACAGCTTGTCGCCTTTAGGTAACGTTGTCCTGTAACTGCAGGACGTGAGTGGCTATTCAAGTCATGGAGGTGCAAGTACATACTCATAAATATTCATCGCCAATGCTGTCATTAGCCGGGTTGTCCGTCGTGTTGCGGCAAGCGCAAATTGACCAGAATCCGTGAAAGCCACATAGCTAGATGCACCGGTAAGGGCGGCCGCAAAAATGTATAAGCCAATCCTTCGTCTCGGTCTAGGTGTTATCGTTGGTTGGGTAGCGAAGGAAGCATGTTGGCGTGGCAGTCGCGACCAACACCGAGATGCAGTAAATTGTGTCTGGAATAAAGATTGCCTGCGCAAGATCCGGACAAGGGACGGCGAGCTAAACATTAAACAATGAGACTGTGATCCTAGAACTTGAGAGTATGATCAATGATTGCACGGTTCATCTCATGGCAATTCCGATCACGAAAAAAAAGCCCAATTTTGGTTGATGACGTCAAGCTTTGTCCTTTTCGAACTCATCCTTAAGTGGTCTAGCTTACTTAGAGTATGGAATGCGAACATTTTGACCGGAGATCAGATTATCGCCTTGAAAGGTGGGGATATCTGAAGACCTTCAATCTCATGACCAGAGGCCGCACCGGGTGGTGTGTATAATTAGAATGGAGTTGACAATGCGGACAATGTTTCATTCTGGCATTGATGCATAACCATCTTCATAGCCTCTTAATTCATCGTCACTGCGGACAAAACACGAATGTTCATCACACCGAAACTTGCATCTGTCCCTCCTTTTCCACTCGTTTCACCTCCTCCTCGACTACTGCCTTGCCACCTTTCTTCTCTGTCGCTCCTCAAACCTGTCTCGAGCATGCAAGATCCGTGAAACGATTTGCTCGGCATTGACATCTTGGAAAGCGTGTGGAGGGACCATCGAGAATGTGCCAGCATGGCGAGCATCAGCATAGGGGTCGAGTCCAGCTAGCGGCATCGAGGACGTGCTGCCATGGTATATGACCGAAGGTGTGCCTGTCGGTAGTGCGTCGAGGTAGGCGCGAGTTGGTATTAGAGGTGCACCAAAGATGAGGCAATGGACATACTAGTGCGGGCTACTATCAGCTGAATGACAAGAATGCGTCTAGTGGAAGACATACCTTGCACTGCAACACGCACAACCCTCGTTCGATAATGTTCATGATCGGATAGTTCATGCCTTTGACCTTATTAATGACGTGATCATCGTGCATTCCTACCACAATATAGCAGGGAGCGTAATCCGCGCCTGCTTCTTGTATCCTCCGCTGACACGCTTCGGGCTCATACCATCCGGCTTCGTGTGCTTTTGACTCTTCTATTCCGTACACACAACGCAAAAACTCAATATGCCCGGACGAGAACAGGTCGAAGCCGCCATCAACGTAGACGATGCGTTGATTCTTTTGTGGCTTCTTGCCTTCGAACACGGACGTGCATTGTAATCGACCATCATGGTCTGGTTCAACATCATAGACATCCACCCATGGTTTCCACCCTCAATTACCTCCGAGAAACAACGCAGAATACTCAAATACACGGCTGAAGAATCCACCTCGTATTCCCACAACCTCCACCAACCGCTTCACCTCGGCGACTGGTTTCTCGAAATATGGTTCCCGTAAGGAGAATCTCGTATTCACGACCAAGGATATTGATATTCACCCAACATGAGGAATCTTCATAGAATTCTCCGAGAAGCATAGCTGTCGCACATGGATGTCGTGCACGAGCCCGATTGACCTTGTCGTCATTACCGAATCTAGAGGCTTTTGTGGTGTTCACCCAGGCTAGTGCGCTGCTGATGGAGGGTCGGGTATTGGATTGCTGAGCCTGTTGTGTCGGCATCGCGAGGGAGTTTCTGGTCAGATCTAGGCGTGGTTCGGTGGATGTTCAATCACATCACATTCATTGATTGTCGGCATGCGACTCCGTTGAGGTTTCAAACCAGGAGATTGACCTTTTGTTGATTGTGATGCTGAGATCTCGTGCCGGCCCTCAGCGTCCATGCGACAATGGTTGCACGATGGCCCGAGCACTGCCTTCGTCGGCATCGGCGACGCTGTAGTTCCTCGACGAGGCCATCCCGGTGTTTGTTATTCCGCACTACGTACCACTACTGAACCTGGTGAACTACTTCATGACATGGTAGACATTCATTTTCCATAGCGCCTAAAGTACCAATATTACCAGTCACGTCAATCAGTTCATGTGCACCATATACCTCTACCCACTGTTCCCGAAGGTAGCGTTTGTGGTCTGGTTCATGTCTCACGGTTGTAACCATCGATGATTTGGATCTTGCGCATGGCGTACATGGGCCGCTTCACCGTCTCTGCTCCTCCCTTGCCTTTGACGTCGGCTTCGATGCTGGCGAGACTGCAACACGCGGTGAAACGTGTTTCGATTGCACACCTTCGTGCTTCGTGCTGTGAACCGACGTATCGTGCCGTTTCATGCATGCGTCCCTGGGGATGGTTTTTGATGGAGCTCTACCGAGGCCTTGATATGTCTGTCTTCGATGTGCTTGGACTATATCGGCGTGATAGAGGGGGTGCATATGGATACGTTCAGGGTATATGTGATGTCCTCAACGAGTCGTGATCAGACATCACCAAAGGAGCGAGACCTTGATATTCTTGGTTGTCTTTGGGGGTGATCAAAAGCTGATCCTGCATCCAATGTATTCGGAAAAAAACAAAACGGCCGTTAATCGTAAACCTATCTAGAGGAAACCCATTGTAACGCCCTCGCTATATGATATGTTGTGCAACACCAAGAACAATGTCCTAAACGTCCAAAATGATGGAATTTCAAAATTTCAATCTTCCAATCCTCGGGATATCAAACAAGGCCGTGACAACATCTCCGTAGATTCCACCCCATGCAAATCTGCAGTCGGCGACCGGCTCAAGCCATGGCCACATCGCTGCTTCCCTCTGGCCGTGCAGCTGTGCCCTCATCATTGCGAACAAAAGCGCCCCATCCCTCGCCGAAACCTTCCCATTCAACCTCCATCACATTGCCAATCGCCTCGTCCGACTTTCGCAAATAGACCAGCGGTGCCCAAATCTTCCAGTGCAGTGACGCGATATGAGTGAGGCGTGCCGCGACATCGGTAAATGCTTCGTCGGCTGCGTCTGTAGGCTTCTTTGCACATGACGAGGCCGAGCATGCATGCGAGAGCTGGTGATCAATATCCATCGCGGTGGGCAAGTTGACTATCGGTGCGTCAGAGGAGGACTGGAAGTTGGTGATAGTGGTGCTGCACTTGCTGCGAGGCGCAAGTAATACATCGCCGACTTCCCGCGCGGAGATATGCTCGAAGCGGAGACAGTCGGTCGTCACGTTGGTTGTTAAGCGTTCTTGCAGTGCGTCTGCACGGTTGCGGAACATCGAGGACGTTGGGTTGAGGTGTTTGGCGAAATAGGTCTCGAGTTGCGACGCCAGCATTGCCTGGTCTGGTTTTGCTTCCGAGGTCTCAGCTGCTGGGTTCGCGTGGCGCACTGTACCAGAGCCGTCGAAGTCGGGTATTGGACCAAAAGCAGCACGAACGACTTCTGGCGCTATGCTAGCAATCTTGCTCGCCCATCTGGCGTCACTCGCACCGCGACCGATGAGGATTGGTAAAAAGTCGCGAAGGTAGGCACGTGCGCGGAGAGCGTATGCGGATGAGCCTGGGGAACTTCGGGATGAGCTAAGGAGGAATGACAGGGCGTGCAGGATGATCTCGGTGTAGATAATGGCGTGGGCATCGCAGCGGAGGAGAAGCAGACGGTCGTGGTCGAGAGTGAACGTTTCGGGGAGTGTGGGGTTGGTGGAGAGGAGGGAAGCAATGAGGCGGGCCGCGAAAACTTTGAGCGTTGGACGTGTGAGGACGGGAGTAGTGGCGGCGAGTTGAGGTGTATTTGGAGGACTGGGAAGCACGTGAGAGTCGGTGGAGGAGTCAGCGGCTGCAGCTGGAATAGGGAGTAATGGTGTTAACCCTCGGATCCAATTCTGTGCGGCGAGGGAGTTGACACGTCCATCAATGATTTGACCAGCATAGTAACGACGCTCAAAGCGGACGGTATTCTCCAGGAGCATGTGGCGGAAATAGCGGATCTGGTGGTTCGCAATGTCAAGTTTCATTGCTTCCATGATGCCGAACAACTCCTTGAATCCCTCGACAATGGTCTTGGCTGAAAAGGTCTTGCCGCCACGTTCGAGGAGCTCGACCATTCTTTCAACCCATTGGTCCCGCATTGGTGCACAGTGGGCTTTGAGGAGGTTTGCGAGCCAGTGGCCTAACTTGTGCAGGTCGAAGACGCCGTGCTCGATTTGCTGAAGAATGTGAGGCACGTGTAGGACACCGTCGGCCCCAGGCACCTCTCGATCTGGCGTAAGGGACCGCAGGATTTCTTTCGCCGCCTCGAATAGGCGAGGCACTCTTACTTCCGACCTCTTAAATTCGGCCATCCATTCAGGCGTGTGGCGAAATGCCACGCCTCTGGCATCTCCGAGCATATATGCATATTTTTCGAGTTCATCCTGCAGTGCATGCCAGTAGTCCTCCGCCTGCTGTAGTTTCCTGCGTCCTCGATCTCCGTCGAGATTCGGTCTGAAGTGTAATTCCCGGTCAAAGTTGATATCATGGCGTAGCTTTGGATTACCAATAATGCACTCTACTTCCAATTCTCGTAGTGAAATGATTGATATTGGCGGGCTTCGACCAACCTTTGATGTGAAAAATGGAGTATATTGTGGTTGGAAGCAGGCTATCCATTGCGAAAAGGTAAGATCATCTGCAGTCCAAGGAATCGCAGATGCGATTGAGGTCAGCTTCGGTGAAGGGGACCTTCTTAACCGAGCTTTGGATATTGGTGAAGCAGTGCGTGCTGGTGAGAAGTGACTGTGTTGTTTTGGCTTTGTCGCCGAAGACGAAGTTCTCCTCGGACCTTCATGTCCGTCCTTGTGTTGTCTGTGACTTTCCGAGTTGGATCTGGAAAAGGATGTTCTTTCTCCTGCGTGGAATGCTATAGCATCTGAGTTCCGTCGACTATCTGAGCGCATACTCCTGCCTCTCCTGTGATATCCGCCGGTTTTCAGCCGAGTGGGGGCGTTGATCCTCCTGCCGATCACCAATAATTAATGTTTCAATATTCTCGCAGGCTGTTGGAGCTGCTGGAGGATGATTTGTGTGGGAGTAACAATGCCGCTCTTTGTAAATATATCGAGGAGTTGTGAGGGCAAAATGCGAGGTCGGGCTACGAAAGGCGGTCAGCTGGTTGATTCGCTTGCATTCCATGTTGCACATGGAGGCGTAATCCGTTTAACCGTGTTGGGTGTGACAAGGAAAACTTACATGGTGGTTATACGAGAGGCGGGAGGGTTTGGTTTATATATGTATGGTTTGTCTATTGTCAGTGTAGTGTATATAGTAATTGTGGTACAAGGTTTGTTAATGGGTGAGGGGAGCGACCATTATCTATAGTTTACATTCTGTGGGGAAGAGATGAGATGCAACAGACGACGATGATGTGATGGCGTCTGGTACAGTAACATGGAAGGGCTGAGATGAGGGCAAGAATAATGGAGCAGGGAACAAACACGGGACGGCTCGAAGCCATGTCCTTCTTTGTAGCGTTTAATAATGGCGCGGCATCAGCCAGGGCAAGCAAGAAGTGGTCATCAACCCTGGTTATAGGGCACAAGGAGGAATAATCCAAACGAAAGCCTGGAAAGGGAATGCGTTTAACGCTCATGAACGGCACGAGCACTTTCGGGGATTAATCAGAGTCAGACCTACTTTATGGGTTGGTGGAGTGTTGGAGGACTATGGGGCTGAAATAAAAATGGAGACGGAGCATGGTTATGTCTTGTGGCACATGGGCTTGTCACGCAGTACTACCCTAGACTACTGTACTGTAGATGCAAGCGAAAACAGCAAAGATGGGGGCCGGGCAGGAGAAGGGTTTGTGCTACATTTACAGTGCCGCTACTTCCCGGGTCAATATTAGTAGTATACAGGGGTTTGTAGCTGCGACGAAGTCGGATGACGTGGTGTATTACTGTATCACAGCTGCCCAGGGAGTAATGGTTATAGTTATTCAACGGCTATGGAGGACTAAGCAATAATAATGCCAACATCAATAATAATATATAGTAAAAGAGCCACATAGGAAAGGAGTGGTCGCACAAAAGGCGCGCACAATAAAGTCATTTTAGCGTAAGCGACGTCTCGGCGATTATTACCATGCGGCGCTTATAAGATTCATGAGCATGACGTTGGGCAGAATAGCCACTTCGCTAGGGATCCAGGTGGACCGTTGTCTGCACAGGTCCAACAACGTTTGTTTGATATTGGTTAGGAAAAGGATATTACTCTAAGCTTTGCGATATTGCTGAGCTCTGATCAACAACTTCTTAGGCCATTATAGACAACAGACGACATAATAACATAGTTATTACACAAACGGCTTCTCCGTGGCGCCCGGATTATGACAAGAACAGACCCTGCAGGTAGCATAGAAATTAGTCTATGCAGGGTGTATCGAAATTCGATAGAGTTGTCACGGAACAGCCGGTGCCACTTCTTGAAGCATGATAATTATTAGGCAAGATGATCAAGTCTGCGCAACCGAGACACACTCATGCTGCTACCTGTACACACCACAAATAATTGTGATATCGAACAATAAATGCCACACAGTCATCATTATTGCTGCCAGACAGGTGCCATGGGTCACTAGAACGCTTTTTCCAGGCGCCAGGTCGGCACAGTATCCATCGGTTTGGTCGAAATGAAGATCGTCAATAACGTAAAAGACAGAGGGCCGAAAGCAGAAGCATGGAACAGTGATAAGAGCCCGAAAAGGAAGCCGAAAAAGATCAACGGCTGAATTGGTCGCAAAGCTCTAGCCGAGCTGGGAACCGCCTTGGTTTTCCGTCTGAAAATATGTCGGCGTCTTAGCTGCCGTGGATGCGCTACACGTGCGAAGACCCCATTCATCCCAAGGCTGAATCCTGTCCCTTGACTAGTCGCCATGCCTACTTTACCCAATTCTTGTTAGGTGCTGCACTAGGGTCTAACGAAACGACGCGGCTTGCTCAACACTAAACGCGTAACGCCAGCCATGCCTTCCTAAAGTAGTGGACGCACACGAGAGTTTCAGCGATGGTTGGAGTTGAACAATAATGATTCAAACTTTGTTTGTTTATGCAAGTGGTCACAAGTACAGTACATTTATCAGACGAGCTGATTATTCCTTTCACCTCACAAATACACGATCGGAGTTTTACTATGCATCCACCAAGCTACAAATGTACTCACCGCAACAACAAATGACGTTATTAGCTCATCTCCAAGTCTCGTACTTTGCAAGCCACTCGTGCTCGGGAATGATCTCAACTTCCCCACGTGCCGCAGAAGGAAGAAGCCTTCTCGAAGCTCGACGAACCTCGGCTCGTTCATCTACGTACGATCTCGTTTCGAAGGACAATTTCGAACACACGTATCGTATTACTACCCGTTGTCAGCTGAGCGACTCTCAACTAGCTTCACTCGCAGCAGAAGGCTAAAGCGACAAGCAATATTTTAGAGTTCATTAATTATGTACCATAGCTCCAGTGTACTGTGCAACGGCGTCAATTCAGGCTGCAACTCCGTGCGACATGACTGAGTTTTGAATATTCTCCGACATGCATCTCGCACGACCCAATAACAATGCACGCGCTTGCAAGGTCATCACATACATAATCCTCCGACAGACATCCTCGCTTGTTTTAATGTGCTTCACAAATGAAGATGCGCGCTGACCCATCAACTCGTCCTCTGCTCTCCACACACACAATACTTCGGAAATTTTCCAATAATCGAAGTGCAGTCTTCGACAGCATCATCCTTCCACGAGGAGTCTGCAGCCTACAACGCTCGTGCGCAAGTGTCATGCAAGATCGCTAGCAACCGGATGGCTGCCCGTTCGGTCCGCAACATGTCTTGCCCGTAAAGCTTTTAACATCATGCAATATGTCAAAATTCTGATCCTCATGCGCACGCACTGAGTAATCAATTGTTGATTCATTCTTGGCCCGGAGTCCGCTTCCGTGCATACGATCTATGCAGGTCAGCCCGCCGGAAATGTTGCATCTTCGTTCATGGCCATGACATTGATCAGCAAGTAAGGAAGCCACTCGCAAGGTTCGGCGCTCTGTCTCGGTAAGCTGTGTGACTTTGCCAGCGGCATCATCAACAAACGCGTCGGCCGAACGGCGCTTCTAGATAACGTCCCGTCCTCCCTTACCAGATTAACAAGCCAAGACGTAGTCGTCACTCATTCTTGACGTGTTTCAGCACACTTCGTAACATGCATGCGACTCTACCAGTAGTGTTGATCGACAACGGAACCACTCGCCTATCCACGAAATGGAGACTTCAACAAAACGGATATCAAGGTGCCCCACAGAGCCACCAAGCAGTAGCCGAGGTTGTTCAGAGAGGCGATTCAAAACAAGGCACGCGACATCCGCTCTCACCATTACTCAAGATCAACTTTCTCCAAGCTGAAGATTATGTCAGAGTATGACACAGATTACGCCATCACTTACTGTCAAGCATGCACACCAGCACACAAGCATACAATATTATTGCGAGTAACGCAGATTGCTGCCAAGACGAAAATTTCATTGAAGTGATTAATCAGCACTGTTGAGAGACGTGGCCCTCTTCGCCCCAAAAATCTCTTCGCTGGTTGACGACGCAGTCTGCCTTGATTTTAGAAGGATGGCGACATTGCCACTCTTAGCCCCTCGCAGGCTACCTGTAAAGTGTGCTTATCTTAGTAAAACATTCGCAGCAACAGTACTTCTCGATGTGATCACAAAAGAAATTCCGCGCTTGCATTAAGAGAGTGAAGAAACAACAATCACGGGCAGGCCACCTTATCCAATTCCACTTATTCGTCCCCTTTGAAAGTCAGACTCATCATGACTACCCTCCACTTCTATTTCCCACAAGTCAAAGAACGTCGAGGTCTCAAGGAAGAAAGATTCATTCTAATACAGGCTTTTCAGAAATTTTGACACCTTGTATTAGATCCAACCCTCTTTCATATGTGGCATAGTATTCGCAAAGTGATACATGATTTCATTTGTTCCCGAGGGTTTATACACATTCTCCATTGCCAACTCCATGTACACAAACACAAATATTTGAAGAATTCGATCAGCCCCTGCCCTTACTTTTGCCATGCAATCTCGCTCCGCCACTAAACTCTCCCCACCATCCTCTTCAACTCCGTCCCGGCCTCCTTTAACCCAACGCTCCGCATCCTCACTCCACGCCGTCATCTGCAAAAACCCATGCGTACTCTCCGGATGATGGAACCACTTCACCTCGACACCCGCCTCCGCCAACTTACTCGCGTACTCAACACCCACGTCCCGCAGCGGATCAAAACCACACGTGAACACTGCGGCCGGCGGCTGGTTCTTCAGGTAGTCGACCGATTGCATGCCGGGGGAGATGTAGGGGTGAGAGGGAGGAGTGCCGCGCGGGAGGTAGTGGTCGGCGAAGGAGAAGATGCCGTTGCATTCGAGGTAGTAGCCTGTGTTGTTTTCACTCGCGGCCGGTGTGTCAAAGGGGATTCTTGCTTCGGGGTAGAAGAGCATCTGCCCGGCGAGGTTGGGCTTCTGTTCGTCGCGGCGGCGGAGGGAGATGGCGGCTGTCATGTTGCCGCCGGCACTGGTAGAAAGTGGTGAGCTACGTGTCGATTGCTGAAGAAGAGGGTGGGGAAGAAAGATGACTTACCTGTCTCCTCCGCCGAAAATATGCTTGGGTGAGACGCCCCTCTCGGAGCCAAAAGCACCGCCAAGAGCATCGATGACGGCAGAATACTCGTCAAGTTGAGTGAAGGCTTCCCATTCGGGCGCGAGACGGTATTCCACAGCATAGATCTCCCGTTCATCAGTCCATGATTTCCCAAAAGTCGAGTCGAACCTCGAAGCGAACCTACCTGGCATCCAGACTCTTCAGCCAACAACCTCAACCCATTCTCAAATTCATCAACACTCCCCACAGTATACCCACCGCCATGGAAATATATCAATGCCGCGCTTCGCTCGTTTCCCTCTGCTCCTTTTCCACCCTTTGGTGCACGACTCGGATAGAGCACCTGGATCGGAATCGTCCCATGTGGACCACGAATCGCTGTAAACTCTACCTCGCCGATGGGATGTTGTTTCTCGGGGGAAATGGCGTGGATGCCGAAGACTTCGAGGTGGTGAGCGCGTTCTGCGTGGAAGTCTTCGTCGCCGCCGAGGTGGAGGGTTGGGTGCGCGGAGAGGAAGGAGGATATGGAGGGCGCGAGGGTTGTGCGGTTGCCCTTGTGCGGCAGGTGTTAGTCTGTGAAGGACATTGGAAAGATGATGTTGATCAGGGAATCTTGCTAGCCTGAGAAAATATGGCATACTGTTTTTGGTATGTTTGAGGATGTCATCCTTTACTTTCTGGCTTGTTTTTCGGAAGGGTTTCAGTTGTGTTCCTGAATGGTATACAATGCTAGACTTCGAAGACTATTTACAAAGAGAAGCAAGTAGCTCGCTCAAAGGAGTACGGGCTCATCATTTCCTCCCTGTCATCCGAGAAGCCGTCAAAGTTTGTTGTCGAGACTTTAAATGACGTCGCCGCCGGACATGGTTCCGAGTGAAGTGGAACCGGCCAAGATTGTGGGGGTGGGATGGCGCGGTGAAGTGCATTATGGAGAATCATATTCCTCTCAAGGAAGGAGGAACCTGCTTCAAACAGTCACTGAGTGACTTGTACGAAAGTTGAGCGTATGAAGTTGAAATTTATAGAGTACCACTCTTCACTTTATTAAACTCGTCAAGGAGAAAAAGAGATATCGACCTAAAAGCATCATCAGATTCACTGGGTAAATGTAAAGCTTCGAACCTCACTGCTAGTCTCGGCATTGACTCTTCGCAGCACCTTCTCATGACTTCGTTGTCGAGTGGTCAGGCATTCCTAGCTGGTGCTAGATTTATTCACGAGTTGACGAGTATGTTGCCAATTAGTAGCAAGGCGGCGAGGTTGTGCTTTGCAGATTTACGTCTTCCATATTCTCCACAATGGACTACTCGTAAATACCTGATTTGGTCATCAAAGGTACTTATGCATCTTGGGTACAGGATACATAGGTAATCCTAGATGGGCGATGGGCGATACATTGTGCTCCATCGCTTGTTAGGCTAGAACATTAATCCATTATTGCCATCAAATGGCTTATGCTTATTCGTCCTAGACAATATGGTCCCATGATTTCCTTGGTCCACAAGTAACCTAGAAGAACTTGAGCGTCTTTCCGTCTACTTCACGAGATGATTCGTCCACGTCTACGAAGTACTGTACGAAGTACAGAGTGCGGGGTAGAAGGTGGGATGAAAGAGGGCGTCATTCACATGCCAGAGGTGCGTCATTGGAGCCAGCATCTAAGTCGGGAGGTCTCCGTGTCCCTTCGTCTCATAAAATCCCAACACGTAAAGTTACGCTAAGCTTGCAGCAAACCATTCGCTGGCAGTCGACTCGGGCAACTGCTGTAGCACACAGTCGCACCTACCATATCTCGACCATCTTCATCATTCACCTCTTCTCGTCTTCTCATCTTCTTGTCTTCACATCTTCCCTTGACACACCTCGACACTCTCATCCCCGCGCCCTTTCGACCTCCATCCATACAGCTCAGGATCCCGTTCAGCCGTCTTTCCTGCCTAACAAAGGCCCTGTAATCTCGGCTCTCAACGGTTATCGTCTGCTATCCTCGGCCGACCGCATACATATACCAATCTCGTCCTTAGACTCGTTACAAACCTCGAATCCTGTACGACACGTGGTCTCGCTTCCACTTGGCACCCACGCGGCCGCCGTTGAAAGAGGGCAAAGAGCTCGGGCCAGAGAGCCTTGCCCTCATGGATCCTTACTGGCCACTACCCCTCCCTCCATTGCCTTAACACAAGGTGCCCATTTGACATTTACGATACGCTACGCCTTCACATAATTCCTCCATTATCACATCCACCATTGGCGCCATTTCCATCGAATACAGCATACCGCCAGACCACATTCTACTATGCCTGATAATGACAAAAATAACAATATATACACACCCACCACGGCCCGCAGCTTGCGGCGCGAGCACCTGGTCTATGGAGAATCTCACAAGATCTTCCTCAAGCACTACCGGACGGAGATCGCAGCTAGCTGCGCCAGTCTGGCTTCTACGTTGCTAGCAGTAAGACCAAGTTTTCCAGTCCTATATCCATGGACCAATGGCTAACTTGGATCCTTACAGTATCCTTTAGACTCGATGAAGACTCGCATGCAATCGTAAGTAGTCCACAAATGCCAATAACATATGGGAACTAAACGCATGCAGCTTCTACTTTCAAAACTTCATATCTTGTGTGAAATATTGCTACAAAAGAGAAGGCATCCATGGATTCTGGCGAGGTACATCCACATCTCATGCTGTAGTCATCTTAGCATCTCCTAACTGTTTGTTTTTCCGTATAGGCGTCTCCGCACCCCTAGCTAGCATCACCCTCGTCCGCACCCTCTCCTTCTCCGCCTACCAACGCGCGAAATACACCTACGACGATTGGATCTTCCAAGCCACCGGGCACTCCCCCATCGAGCACGCCAACACTGTCGGAGCCCTCCCCTCCCTTGGCACTGTTCTCTGTTTCGGGGCTGCTGGTGCCACCTCCGGCGCTTTAGTGACCGCAATAGCATGTCCGTTTGAAGTCGTCCGAGCCCTGAGCAACGTGAGTGCACTTTTCGCTAATTCTTCAAATGTGTAGGTCCGTTTGAATTAACGAAACTGAATGCCCAGATCGAGTTTATGATGGACAAAGCAAAAGAAGGTGCCAAGACAGGGGCACAAACGGCGACGCATGCGAGGCTGCCGCCTCCGCCGTTGGACGCGCCGTTGGTCACGAAGAGGAGTGTGGGGACTTTGGGTATACTAAAGCTTATTTATAAGAGTCGAGGAATGCCGGGGTTGTGGACGGGATATCCATATCATTTATGTACGTGCTCCGGTAACTGTACGCCAAGTCTCGAATGCGAGTTGCTAATATATGCTAGTACGAGACACAATCGGCACAGGCATGTACTTTATGACCTACGAAAGTAGCAAACAGCTTCTCGCGAACGCCCGCGGAAACTCACCCACCACTCCTCTTGCCGTCGTGATCGCGGGTGGTCTTTGCGGCATCGTTAGTTGGGCATGTGTAAGTCTTTCCAGCACCATGCCGGTCAATATCCCCTTCCCCTCATAATCACAAACCCTAACCCCCCATG
>Ga0181471_100375_pt1 | contig 14737 bp, 16 predicted proteins | sample InSIn5gowninarea_FD_119083 | JGI IMG/M metagenome (GOLD analysis project Ga0181471, IMG submission 119083) | Clean room microbial communities from NASA Spacecraft Assembly Facility at Jet Propulsion Laboratory, Pasadena, California, USA -... ...
ACATTCCCTTACTCCATCAACCAGTCACTCCACCAGGCAAGTGGGAGTCTACTTATTCAATGAAACAATCATTTTCATTGTATGACAAAATGGCATAATTAACTAAATAGACTGCTCAAACAGTGGGGTCCACTGTGATGACCATGGGTGGATATGATCAGAAAGATAATGAGATGGCTCTCGACTGACTGGGCTCTACTACATCCATTGGTGGCCACACTAGCCCGACCTCTCCTCCCTATAATGTTTGGTTCCACACCACATCTTGATCCCCCTATGAAGGTCGTCTCCTCACCCCAAGACCCATCACCATGGGCACCACATGCCCTCCTAGCACCATTGATCCAACATCTACCAAACAAAAATAGGGACACATGTCAAACTCTAGATAAAATTAAATCATAATGAATGTCTATACCACAACATGATAGTAGTAAAAAAGTAATAATTCTACATACCTATATCTCCCCATGGCTCCCCCATAGGAGCTAGTAGATCCCGGTTCCCCTCGAAGTCCATACCCTCATAAGTTTACAAATCAATCGCACCAATGCACTTGTACCATACCACCATGAAATGGTCTATAAAGACACTCACACTCCCAACTAGACCACCACCATACATGAACATCAATGCTTCCCATCTCCACATCCATGGAACCCATGGCCCTATCACCTCCACCACCTCAGGTGGCTGCACAAGTGACACGTGCTCAAAAGTTGATGCCAACAACACTAAGCTAAATAGAACATCCCAGTTTTCTCTAAGTGGTGATCCAATTGCTCTTGCATGGCCACTAGTATCACACGACCCCATGCAATCAGAGAGCCACATAGGGCCCTGCCCACCAACCTCATCTATCCCCTAGTCACTCAATGAGGTGGAGTGGATCCTAAGATCCACACTACAACCAACACTACAACCTGTGTAGTCAGGTCAATAATCCTTGAGATTACCAGAGACCCATCATTAATCGCCTCTATATATCCTCCATAGTGGTGTTGTACCAACAACTCTATCATCATCTATCTGGATAAGGAAGGATGAATTCCCTCTAGTACACCCCAAATTGGGATCCCTATCAGGAAGTAAATATCCTATCATGTCAACGGTAGCATTATGCCGTCTATCTCAATAGTGGACTTCTCCTCCTACCATACCCTAATCAGAGGCCATAGGAAATGCTTTGACAATCACATATACTCATAGTAAAAAATATTTGGGAGCTTGATCTCCTGAAGTCTCTAACACACGTCTAGGTTCCTTTCCACATCTAGCCATGCATCTCACCAATCACGCTCATGCCAAGAGATAACCATCCTCACCTACTTGCAAGCATATAACACATCCACATATGGGACCACCATCATAAAAAATATAAAATCCACCAGATAAAATTTTTCTTTCTCAACATGGCTATCTCACACACAATTGCATAGGTCGGTGCAATTGTTCACTACACAGTTGCACCATTCTATGTGGGATCTATACACCTTGGATACACTGAATTTTAGCACAAGGAAACCTTACATATCCTGTTCCCATTGCGTAGTCAAACAAGTAAACTCCTGCACCATATCGTGTCCAAATTGGTAATCTTCTGTGCTAAACCCGTGTGGAGCTTTAGTGAACACCCATGTAGACCATGGATCAATTGGTCTAGAGCCCCCATAGGGCCCTGCACCCCCCACTTAAATTTTTAACTGGATAGAAATGAAGAGATCTTGGTTATGGCTTCCTCCACTCTCATCACTCATCGATCAAACACTTTGTCTGCTCACAATTTCCTCCAGAAGCTCCCCAAATGCTCTAGATATCAGAATCATGTGGTGAAAATGAATTTGAAAATGTGCCCATAAGCCCTTTCCCGAGACCTGACTCAAACTTCTCAGAGCTTCTTCTTGAGCTCATGATGTCTATTTGATGAGCCATCTGCATTTTCAGAATTATGATGACACACTCTTCAACCCTGTCTTGTCCATTTCTCCCCTGGACCACTTCCATTTAGAAGCTATTTTTTGGTCATTAATGTAGGTACAAATATTTCTCAAGCTCTTTTCCTTCAATATTTTACTTGTGCATATGATTTTATGTCTAGAAAAATATTATGGTTCCATTTATTTGCATGTGTGTTGTTAATTTTCCAGGAGTTCCCAATGGCCACACTAGCAGGTAACTCCTCAAATGGCATGTAGAAACACCCCTCTTTTCAATGCATTTAACCTATGTTTCTCCTCTCAATTTATCCTTAGGATCACCCCTACTCTAGTGTGCAACCTCACCCTTCCAAGTTGCATATCACTCTCTTTGACAGTAGATTGATCCTCCCCCCATGGGTGCACCAAATGTAGTATCCCCATTGTGTACGTACACCCATATTGTTGCACATCATTCCCCCATAGAGTCGGGAGTCTGCTAGCATATAAGTCTGTTGACAGGCTGTCTAGGACCTGAGCAACAATAGGACAACACCCGATGGCAAGCCCCAACTAGGCTTACTCTTGTTTGCAATGGCGAACTCTGACCAGTATGTGGGCCTAGTTGCCACCAAGGGGAGTGTTTGAAATAACAATTTTTTATCTTCTAATTTGCTAACCGATGACTAGATCTCCTAAAATACCTATAGCTAATTGTGTAATAATGAAAAATTCTAACCTATCCCAATTGGGAGCGAACTAATAAGAGGGTTGATGCCATAATGGTTAGCAAATGTGAGTCTAAATATAACATGAACACTAATTCTATGTTTATCTCAAACACACATTTGCTTTATGCTTTAAGTCAAAGAATTAACGCAATAACAGAATGTGAATAACATGCATCAAAAACATTAATTGTAGGAGGAATCAATTTTAACAACAAACTAAGAATGAAATCAAATTCAATTCCTAGAGACTAATTACCATTGATTCAATTTACCATAATTATGTAGATGAAACAAACATCGTCATGGAGCTCCTACAGTTATAGAAACTTCTTTATTATTTTTCCACAAAGTAAAGAGTTACATATGCTTGAGAACTTTTCCAAAATGTTTTTCCCACCCGTTGGTTATGGCTTCATTACAATAATTTATAGAAAATATTCTAGGGACTAGTGCTAGTTGGCACTAAGGATTAGTAGCGCAGAGGAGGTGGCACTTCAGATGCACTTGGGGCTTTCTGCTATTGAATACTTGCAAATTGCTCTTGGCTACTAGTGGATTGGTGGTCAATGAAGCTCTTCCACTATGCTTGTGCATCTAAAAGTTCAGATATGCGTGGACTTTTCATGCATGTAAGTTGGTGTTCTATCGCAAATAGATTATCAACCAGTTCACTTGACTCCCCCTTAAGATGCTTCACATAGTTTTCCACATGTAAAGTGGCCTAGATCGGATTGGATACAATACTATGAATTGCTTCCCTATTGATCATCTCAATCTTCTCAAATAGTTCCAAGCTAGTGGCCTGATATTTTCCTATCTCTTCGATCCTTGTTTGTATTGATGGGGCCTCCTATAGTTGCTCCATTAACTCTATCCCACATTCACTTAGGATATCCGATGAAGAGTCCTAGATTTCATGAATTATCTTGAAGAGTTCCTCAACACCACATTTGACCGATTGGCACTCTTCATCTCATGCCTTGATTAATAGTCAGTCTTTATGTTGTTGTTTTGGGTTGACCCTTGGGATACACTTAGGTGCTTCCTAATATTCCTATTGCCAGCCAATTATCTCCTTGAGAGAGTTTCTTGCCACACCTATGCCTTCTTCTTGTACTTCGGCCTGGTCCCTCATACATTCCAACTCTCAGTACTGTCCTGTTATTTCTTCGAGTTGGGAAAAAAGAGAGTTTTGTGCGTCATGCAGTGCTTGGTTCCGTGGCCTCATCCTTGATTCCTTTTAGCGCCACGTCAACGAGATAATTTCTATCTGATTGCTTAGCGAGCTGCTAGGTGCAAGCCTCTTTTATAGCTTTTACTTCTTCATCATAGGTCTACTTGAGGCACATAATTTCTTGGTTGTATTCACTCATAAAAGAGGATGAGATGGAATCTTGTGCTTCTCATATTCTCTGCTAAAATTCTTGTTGAATCTAGGCCAGTGCGCTAGATTTGGCTTTCATATCAATGATTTGTTGGGTGATCCGATTGCACAGATCTGCTAATTTCTTAACTATTGTTCTATTGGCATTTCCAAATGCCCAGATGACTTGCGCTGTCTCCATTGCTATCTTTTGCTTTGGCTAATCGATAGTCTTCTAGATCATCTTTAGTTCCTCATAAACAACTAATTCCCGACCCAATTCATCAAGTTTTTGTTTCTTAAGATTCTTTCTTAGAATAAATTGGTGCAACTAGATAAAATAATAATCTCCTAGGTCTATTACTTCCTTTGCAAGAATGTCGCGCCTCTACGGAGTTCCATCAAGAATGATGGACATGGAAGTGTTGTGCTGTAGAGATGTAGAAGGAGGAGTTGTGCTCTTACTGGGGGCCTTTTGGGCTATGACTTGTTTTTCCTTATTTTGATGCTAAGTGGCCACCTTCACCTCTTGATCGACTTTCCTTTTCCCTTCCACTAGTCTCAGTCGCTCGACTTCCTCTTGGGCTAGTTTTCCTACCTCTCCTTCTTTCGCTGCTCCTCGACCTCCTTCCTCTTATTTTCCTCTTCTATCTCTATTGCGTTCTTCTTTGCATCGTCTATTTCCTTTTTATTCTTATCCTCCAGCCTCTGCTCAACATCGAATCTCTTATTATCTAAGTCTTTATCATGTTTATGCAGTTCTTCAATCTTATTTTTCCTCCACTCAACAATTTCCCAACGACGGTGTTCCTGCAGCTATGGCTTCTAATCTCTTTGAGTCTCTCTATAAGGGAATCCTTGGCCCTATGCTGGAGTTTGATGCCTTATTTTTTTGATTACCTCATTGTATGTGAGAACTCCTTCTGTAAGGGAGTCATCAGGGTAAAACTCATGATCATATGCCGCCGATAGTTTAAAAACCCTGCGATGCTCGCTTACGATCCCTTTCAAATCATTTCTTATGAACACACCTGTTAACAACACCATCTCGTCCATAGATTAAACTTCCTTCTTGGCCTGTGGGAAATTAATCAAAGAGAAATAACCTACTTTGATTGGAAAGCTAGGCCATGTCCTTTTAGAATCGCTAGATAGGGAGGTTGTGAACCTCAAACCAACTGTTTGGTAGGCGTTCTCTTTGATTGCGAGCCTATCAGGCACATATGTCGGGAGTAAATGCGGGGCAGGGCCTCCTGAAAACCATACATTCTTATATAAGTATAATGCTCTTCACAATACCAGTTTCCTAGGGACTGAGTGGTCTGATGGGAATTGGGTGATAACCTTGGTGCTGGGTTCTTGAACAAATTTTATAAACTCTGGGTATAAAATTATCACAAATTTCGTAGAAAAACTTTATATAATTTTTTGTCCATAATTCATGGAAATAAATGTGGACCACTGGAAACTTAGGTGTCCATTTGCAATATAAGCCCAAGGATTCATTGGATGCACATAGGGCATCAATCATGTCGCTCGACATATAGAACGACACCTGTACTCCTTCATATGTTTCCCTTTGGGCATGAACAAACTTTATAAGATTGGCTGAGATAATTCTAGACCAATTGAAAACCTTCCCCAATTCAATTATTTTAGAAGCTAGTGGGACCTAGTCTACCTCGAACTAGGTACTATTGGCCTCACTATATAATCAGATAATGAATACTGTAAAGAGGTGAAACACATATCGAAAAAGATATTTAGGATACTGCTTATTAACCCTTTTGTTGAATTCCTATTCATCGGGATACCGGTATTTAATGAGTTTCATGGGCTTAGGGCTCAGCTAGTGGAAACTATCTAAGAATTGGGAATTCAACAAGATCTCTGTAGGCCTAAGCTTGTACATTTGATTGAATACCTCCGACCCCAACGAGGTGATGACATTTCCCAAACTACTGACTATTACAAGCTACTATAAATTCACATGATCATAATCCCACCTAGTTGCATCGTGATATGAAAAAACGAGAAGTCTTTCCGCTACTTGGTATATCTGTGACTACTTGACTTTAGCAAAAACCTCATAGTCTTCATCATTCTTGGAGTATTTTTCATTAGCGAAAATCCTGTATATCTTCCCCCAATCTGTATATTGTACCCCTCCATTTGCACAGGATGTATCAGATAATAGTACCGGGCCTTTTGTATCTTCCATGGTCTTATGCATGGCAAGCTTGATCTTTGTTCCCTTTCCTTTTCAATTATATTCCTTCAACATGCCACTTTACATTGGTACCTACAGGAAGCACAATGATAAGTCAAACATGAAAAAAATTGAACGGATCGCCAAAATAAAACACATATAACTGTAATTCCCCTTATACCACTGAAAACGTTAGAAGCAATAAAATGTTTCAAAGGGCACTGAGGCACATAGAAGAATCTTGAACAAATAAATGTGAATATCTAGGGTTGCGAATGTCAATATATAAGGTGAGACAAACCCTAATCCGCCATTAATGGCTCCAAGGAGAGACAAGGAGTGGGATTTGAATAGAATGGTGCATTAAATTCCTAGGGGAACATTAGTTCGTATGAGGGTTGGAAGGTAGAGGTTGGGGAAACCTTCACTTAGAGATACGCACAAAAGGCTAGTAGTCCGAAGACACTTTATCAATAGGTATATCAGAATGATATATCATATTGGAGAAAAGGTAGGTAATTCACTCGACAAACTTTCGTGTGATGTAGGGGCCGATGTGATAGAATTGTATTGGGCTCAGATCGGAGGGATTTAGGGGCGTGATATTGGAGACATGGATGGTGGAGTGATGATGATAAGTTTTATAAATGATCAATATTGGGAATAGGAAGGGGAGTGCGAGTCTGAGGTGTGAGAGAGACTAGGACCCGAGCTGATGGGTGCATCCCAATGGTCAGGATGAAGCGGGAAACCCTAGGCTGATTATGGCATCAGTATTTATTCATACTTCTACTTCTAATGAACTTATCAGATCATAAATGGGGGGTTAGGTCGAATCTTCATGAAATTAAATCGATAATCACTCTAAGGCCTTCAAACGACCCTCTCAATCAACACTTAACCATTTATTTTGAAAAATCAACAGAGCATTCATGGATTTGGATTTCAAATTTGGTGGCACTAGAAAACTCATTACAAAATTGGAGGGCCCTTCATAAATTGATTGGAAACCTCACAATTTAGATGGGCGAGGTTTTTGGGCACAACAAATGGTGACCGTACTGGAAGTAGTTATCTCTGACATTGTTTTGACCAAAGGTTTATGTGCTTATGAAGAACAAAATATCCTCCATCTGATTCTTGGGTCCCACATTCTGGAGATTCACTTATTCTGGCAGGAAGACAAGGGGGATAATTTCACATTAAGTACCCTCTGGGCATTCTCTGGAAATCGATGGGTGGAGCTCGTTAACCATTTTTCGAAGCTAGCCCCTCATTGATCTCAAGCATATTTTCCATTTACATCACCTAACATTTGGAAACTGGGATCCCAGGTGTGTACCTGACTTCCAGTGTCACAAGCATTTCTCTACCACCCGTAGGCATCCATAGCCTTGATAAAGTTTCTTCTTGCACCCGTTTTACCTGATGAATCGTATCCCAATCACTTTAATGATATGCATGAGATCATGCTTTGGCATAAGCCTTGTTTGGTATTATTGAAATTTCTTGCTATGACTTGTGGGAGAAGGATCAGAAGCCCACTACGGGTGTGGGATGACATAGGAGACGTTTAGATTTTCCAATGTCCTGGTTGTGCTTTGTGCTTCATGGAAATACCAATTGATCCAGAGTTATTTCTTGGCCTATTTTGTGTGATTAGAGATGGAATTCCCAGGTAATACCAAGAGGGCTCCTAGGATTCATAGGCTTTACCTTGTTTGATTATGGTGTGGTGGAATCAAAGAAGTGTTCCTCCAGGGGCAAAAATATAATTTTCATTTTTCTTCGTTCCCCAATGTAGATGCACTGCTTTAGATATATTCAATGACTTTGAATGCTAACATCTTCTTAAGCTTATGCCATATTTCTATTGTTATCATAACATGAAGTTTGTGAAAATTTAGAATAAAATAAAGACAACTTAAAGGAGTCAAAAGACCGAGGGGGGCCAACTTGTCAATGAGACCAAGTCATTTATTCAGAACTGTGCAAAAAAGAAACTAATTAGCAAAGATAAAATAATAATGCAACAAAGGAAATGAAAACCTAGTATATACAAACTAACAGTGGTGATCACTTTCATGATCAAGGGAAATATTTATTGAGGATTTGTCCATTAACAGGGAGTCTTTTGGGTTCTCCCTATAGACTTTGTAGTCTGAAGGTGTTGGGGCCTATTTGTTCTTGAATTTGAAAGGGTCCTAACCACATGATTTGGAACTTGGTATGTTTTCCTTTGGATTAATTGGATTTATCCCATTTGAGTACTAGGTCACCTACTTTGAAGTCCTTATCACCAACAACTCGCTTATCAAACCACCTTTTTACTAAATCCTGATGTTATAGGAGTTTCTTTGTATCTTTTTCCATTCTTCTTCTAGCTTGAGTAGAGTATCAATTTGGTGTTGCATGGAGGTACTTGGGGTTTCTTGTTCGGATTGAGCGAGTTGAAGGTATGGTAAGAAAATGTTCGGTGGCAGGATATCTTCTTTTCCACAGACCAATAAAAAGGGAGAATTTCCTATTGCATCTTTTGGGGTGACCCTATCTTCCCAGAGGGCGTCTGATAATGCATTGTGCCAATTTATGGGATGGTCGGTTATGATCCTTTTGATAATATGGATCAAATTTTTGTTAGTGGACTCCACAAGACCATTCCCTTGTGGATAGTAGTTGACAACATATTTGATTTTAATTCCCTTTTCTAATGAAAACTCAATTAATTTAAGCGATGAGAAATAGGTTTCATTATCGAAAACCAGAGAGATGGGTACCCCAAACCTGGTAATAATATATTGATTAAGGAAGGATATCACCTGAGATTCATTGACCTGCTTGAGCATAAGGGCTTCTGATAATCTCATAAAATAATTCATGGCCTTAATAATATACCTATGTTGTTGGGAAGAGTTTGGAGTGATATCGCTGATGATATCTAATCCCCATTGTTGAAAGGGAGCGTCAATGGTCACCGACTGCAACAGGAAATCCAACTTCTTTTCTCGTCCAGTGCCTCTTCAGCAAGACTGGCATTTTTGTGCATGAGCATACACATATTTGAATAGTGTAGGCCAATAATATCTTGCTCTTAAAAACTTGTGGGCAGTGGTTTCTCCTCCAAACTGTCCCCTTGCTAGACCCTTGTGTGTTTCCTTGAGCAGTTTTTCTATGTCTGCCTTTTCCAAACATCTTAATAGCACACTGTGATAGTTACACCTGAAGAGAATGCCACTGATTAGATGGTACATAACTTCTTTTAGTCATAAGGCTCTCTTTTGTTTTGGGGTTAGGTGATCAGGAACAAAACTGTGAAGAAGAAGGAACTCTAGATCAGAATATCAGGATTCAGAGGTAGAGGGAATATAACAAATTTCCTTTTCATGCAAAAACTCTTCATTTTTCTACCCCTCCCCTTTCTTATTTTTAGCATCCAAGCTCTCAATGACTGGTTTATAGAGTCCTTGACCTCTCACTATTTTTTTAGGCTTGATCTCTAGATCATATTCTTGCAAGGAGGTCATCCAATGGGCCCTAGTCTCGCCTAGATCTTTTCGAACTGACAAATTTCTCACTACAGGATATGGAACGATCACTTTTTTCTTTGATTTAAGGAAATAGGGCCTAAAATGCTTTACCTCCTTGAACACTACAAAACATTTCTTATAGACCTTAGGATACTTTAGCTCTAAATTCTAAAATGTGGAACACATGAAAGTGATAAGATATTCATGTTGCTCATTATCTTTCTTGGTGAGGACAACATCACACGACATATCTGAAGCAAAGGTGTACAAAATGAAATCTTTATCATAATCAGGGCTCATAAGAGACGAGGCTTGCATTATAGCTTCCTTGATCGAAGAGAAGGATTCTTTCTCTTTCACTCCCCATTTGAAATCAATGTCCTTTTTAATCATGTCTTGTAAGGTTTTACTATTTCCGTGAAACTCAGAATAAAATGCCTGACGAAATTAATTTTACCCAGAAACGATTGCATCATCTTTTTATAGCATGGGTGGACAAGCTTATAAATGGCTTATGTTCATTCCATTTCTACGAACATACCTTGTTTGGACTGGACGAATCCCAAGAGTTTACTTTCAGTGACTGCAAAGATAGATTTTTTGGGGTTTAGAGAAATTCCATACTTCCTACAATGCTTGAAGATTTGCTTGAGATGAGATAAATGATCATTCCTATTTTTTGAATACACTGTGACATTATCTAAGTAGACTACAATCACTTTGTTGATCATACCATGGAAGGCAATATCAATATCTCTTTGGAAGGTGGAACCCGTGTTGATTAAACTGAAAGGCATTTTTCTCTATGCATAGGTTCCCCATTTAGTCCTAAAAGCTATCTTGATCTGATCTAGATGCAAGACCAAGATCTGGTTATATCCTGAGAAACCATATAGAAGAGATAACATCTCTAACCTGACCATAAATTGGAGGATCTTCTCCATAAGAAGAACAAAGTAGTTGTACTTTTCTATTGCCTTGTTCAGATTACAAAAGTAAATACAAAGGCGTATATCACCATCTTCAAGCACTAGGTGCATCTTCCTAAGTTTCCTCCAGGCTGGAGTAGTCCTGAGATTTAGTGGGATGACATGTTGCATGATCTTCATATCAAATGTTTTCAAGTCATCATAGGTCCATGCAAAAACATCTTTGTATTCCTTGAAAAATATGACAAAAGCCACCCTCTTTGTAGGAGTATAGCAGGTTCCAAGATTGATATTCTGTGGGTTGACTTCAAATACGATATTGACCACTTTGTATTACATAGTGGAACTGATGGTTTTGAAATTTGTAGTCCTTTTGATTTTGTCTTGAAGGTCATAATACTTTTCGATTTTAAAAAATGGTATAGGTAAAGTGTTCTTCGATACTTTTCGATCCTCCTACGTAAAAGAATTCAATAATTTCTCATGCCGGTCCTCATCCAAAATGAAATCCTTAAATGTGTCCTCCATGTGAAAGGAAGTCATAATTTTTTTATCATCATCAAACACATGCCAATTAGTTATGCTATCATGTACTAAAGGTCGAAAAATCAATTCAATTGAAAAAGCATTGGGATGGAGAGTATCTAAAGGAACAACTTTGGAAGAAACATTGGGCAAAATATCAACATCAACATTTTGAGAATGGGGAAGAAGACATATTTTAAACGCACTGAAATTCTCAGAGAATTCCCGAATCAAATGCTGATAATTAATTAAATGACTAGATAAGCAATGAATGGTGTTGCGTACCTGTTTTACGATAATTTCAGAGTGACCAAATACCTTTAAATGTTTGACCTTCAAATCAACTGATTTATTTAATCCTTGGATGAGCGCCTTGTACTCAACAATGTTATTAGTACATTCATTATTTTGACTCCTTTAGGATCCGTTAGAACACAACCAGCTCCTGCTCCTTCTTTCGATTTGGAGCTGTCAAAATGAAGAGTCCAGAAACCAATACTTGGGATTTTATCAATTACTTCTTGTACTGGTGTCTAATCACTCTTGTTTGGTCCTGGTGAATCAAGGTCCACGGGGTTCACTAGGGTAGAGTTAAATATTTCAAATTGTTGCTCATGCCTAGGGGAGGGAGATTCATTAGCAAGGAAGTCTTTGAAAAAGGTATCGACACAATAATTTTCTAGGGATGATTGATTAAACATGATAGGCTTGTTTGGTCCCTCTAGTTCAATTATTATATATTTCATGTATTTTTTGTGGTTGAATCTAATGTTGTTCTCCTAGACCTTCCATGGAAACCATAGGCGTGACCAGTCTGTGGCAAAGTACCCATTTAGTTGGGAGGACCAATCTCTACTTAGGAGAAAACCATAGACATCGGGGATATCAACAACATAAATATCAATTGTCTAGGTAACCTTGGCGTTAACAGATAATATCATAAAGACATCAGAGTGCTGTCTGAGAATCTGGACTTTAGTTCTATCCAACTACGCAATCCATTTGTTACAAGGTTGAGGATTAGCATTGATTTTCTTACACACGTTTAAAGGAATTGTAGTAGTTGAGGGTCCAAAATCAACCATGCAGTTGTGCAAGTTCATGTTAAAGATATCGAAAGTTAGGAGGAAAGACGAAGTAAGGGAGCGAGATTTTTTCCTATCAGGGATGTTGTGTTGATGGGTGTACTACATTTTTAAATTTCGGTCTCCTTTCCTTGAGCAGGTTCCCTACCATTCTTGGCTGGAAAAAGCTCAACTACTTTCAAAAAATCCTTCTAGATCAGATAGAACTTCAGTAGCTCATACATAGAGATGATAACCTTAATACTCTTTAAGTTTTCTATTATGTTTTACTTGATTGGTCCTAGCCCCCTATGCTCAATAGTTTTGGTGACAACTTCCTTGAATCCATTTCTCTTAGGGACAACATGTGTTATAGTAGTAGCAGTGATTGGTTTAATAGTTGGGGATGTGACAAACAATTTAGCGTTTGGAGGAACAGGTATGATGGGGGTGGCCAAAACATTCTTAGGGACTATTTGGGTCTTGGATGCACTAGTAGCAGGGGAATATGCATCTAAGATTACTATCCATTTGCTCGGTGTGTGATATGCATGAATTTCTTCAGGTTTCTCATCATTATCCTCAATATCCTAGAGCATATTGATGGATGTCTCTTGGAAGGGATCTTGCTCAGGGTTTTCTTCATTAGACAGTTCGACATCTACTTCAGGGTCACTTGCCTCTTCCTTGGGGTCATCAGCATTGTTTTTGCTTAAACTTATGTAATTAATCAATTGCCCCAAATGCATCTCTTTGGAAGGAGTAAGAGTCTTACTATTTAGAGGGTTTTGATAGCACCTAAAAGGAGGCTTAGTGGTGTTCCTGGTCATGTTTTCATAGGCCATCTTTTTAAAGTCAATAACATCATTGGACAAATTCTTGATAATTCTAGCCATGCTTTCCATGTCTACAAACTCTTGTTCCTTTTTATCCAAGGGGGTTTTGATTTGAGTTGTAAATTTGTTCATAGAAGTACTCGATTTATCATTGTCTACTCAGTTTTCCCGTGCACACTCAACATATCCTTTTACTTTAATCACCTCCTCAAAGCTTTTGGTCAATCTGGGCTTCTCATCGCTTTTAACAAACATGGCCATGGATGGGGGAAGGGTTTCCATGTAAAGTTCAACTATCACATCATTTGTGGGCCTGGAAGTCAGCGATATCTTATTCTCGAGAGTTAGGAACCGTTGGTTAAAGTCTTTCATCTTTTCCTTGGGGTCCATTTTTATTCTAGAGAGTTCCAACACTAATTTGGTTGGGGTCTTGTCATCTCCAAATTTTCCATGGAAGGTCGTTTGGAAATATTTCCAACTAGGAATCAACCTAGGTGTTAACGAAAAGTACCACATGGAGGCTTTGACTTCGAACATGAACGAGAAAATCTAGAAAACCACATCCTCATGTTCTACATTCATAAGCCTGGGCTCCAACATGAACTTATTCACATGGTCCTTTGCTAGATCATTTTTGTTGGGGTCAAACTTGAAAAGGACCTTCTCAGGATTCTTGGGTAAAGGATGTAGTTTACTAGGAATTTCCAGGGCATCGAGAACTAACCGGGGCATATTCACCATATTTATAAATATTGGGTTCTGCCTCAGGCTGTTTTGTAGGGTATTTGAGATGATTCATAATCGTTAGAAGATCTGTCAGAAGAGTCAGCAGATGAATGGGAAATGTGAGGGGAACTGGGAGGAGAATGTTGTGGAGAAGGTGGTTCTTGAGAATGAGGTGATATGTCACTACTGGTCTCATTAATCACAGGGTCATTTCTAGTTCGATAGATAAGAGTGACAATGTTCAGAGAGATGGGTTCGGTGTAAGGATCGACGAGATCCTGCAGTCTGTATCTCCATGAATATTCAACTAGTTGGATGCTGAGTTCTCGAATGAGGGCCCTCGTTAACGACATTCAAACGGTAAAGAGTTGTTTGAGTAGATGAAGGAGGATCTCGAAATTCAGGGATATGGGTTTCCTTCAGAACAAACCCCATTAGCCGACTCACGAGACTTTTCCTCAAAAAGTGAAGCATCAGAGAGATATGCTCGGGGGAGTAACACCAAATTTTCCAGAATTTTAGGAAGTTGAGGCCAACAAAAGAATTTCAATTCAAATAAAATTCCTCATCCATTGACAACTAGAAGATTCCCCTTTTTTCTCTCTAACCTCTCAACAAAATCAAGTGCTATAAAAACACATCTCTCTCATTTGTAAAGGGAGGAGAGGTTCACTCTTGAACTCTCGTGGATTTTGACGGAGCAGTCCTTATGTAACCTCTATTTTTCAAGATAATGGAATTGTTGGTTTGATTCAACTTGTGCTGAGTAGTTTCTAGTTTGGAGTAACATGATTCCACTGGGGGGCCCACCAGAAAGGGTAGTATCACTCCTTTGTCATTTTGTCTTTTTTTTGTAAATCATACATTTCGTAGTTATTTCCACTTCGGTATATGGTTATACTCTGCTTCCC
>Ga0181471_100379_pt1 | contig 14668 bp, 9 predicted proteins | sample InSIn5gowninarea_FD_119083 | JGI IMG/M metagenome (GOLD analysis project Ga0181471, IMG submission 119083) | Clean room microbial communities from NASA Spacecraft Assembly Facility at Jet Propulsion Laboratory, Pasadena, California, USA -... ...
ATAAAGGCAAAGCAGTTACCACTCAGGAAGAAGAGCGAGAGGAGAGTTGTATTGGGGCCTCCACCCCTAATCAGATGCATTCCACTAAGGTTACGGCTGAGCATAGGATTGAAATGAATGGGTGGCTAGTTGGGCATGATATGGAGATGTGAAGGACCAAGGAGGAGGTGTGGACTAGGAAGGATGAGTAGGGGGACCCCAAGAAGGTATGGAAGTGACTTGGTTAGGGTTGTAGTATGCCTAAGATGTCCCTTGTATCCCATGCTGATATGGTCTAGGTCCATGTGGCCTCCTTTGGTTTATGTAATAGAGCTGTTCAGTGACTCCCTCAGCCCCTTGATATACATCTTTAAGTCCAGGTAAGGAAGGGCACTTGTCTGTAGAATGATTTTCTTCACAGACTGAACAAACCTCTATAGAGTTCAATGGGCATTCATTCCTAGGATGCCTACTGGTGTATCTAGGGAAAAAAATGGCCAAAGCCCTCTCTACTTCCTCTTGTTTCCTTTTGATATGTAAGGTATCCATTTGCATGGCAAGAGTCTGCAGCGTCTCACTCTTGAAGTTTTCCAGCATGTTTCCAATTTCTCCTTTAATTGATGATTTAGAGTGTTATCTCAAAATCAGGCCCTGGAAGGCTACAGACCAGGAAGACTTCAAGTAACTATTTCAAACCTACTTTAGGCTGAGGTTTAGCCTCCCAAACCTAAGAGGGCTCTCTCAAAGGATTAAAGGTTTTTGATTATGATCAAGATGGCTAACTCTTATGAAACAACTACGAAATGAAAATGGTGGAAACACAACTAACAAGTATCCTTTGGGCTTATGGAGTCATATATGATTCAGTATTAACAGCAGGGTTGGCTTGCATAAAAGTCAAGGCATTCAGATTTCAACACACCAAACACATAGAAGGCAGTTTATGAGTATATGAAGGAAATTAGAGCATTGTAAGCGATTTCTAAGTAATCAGATACTCATAACACTATAGATAACATGAAAAGACAACAAAAGAAACTCATTATATTGAACTCTTTATGATTCTTGAGAAGCATAAGCCAGTACTGTATTACCAAAAAAGAGAGTCTTTACATAAGCCAAATATCAGAGCTTTTACTTATAAATTTCCAACCCCTAGTACATTGCCCTTTCTCCTATATATAAGTTCTTTTACAAAGCTGAGATTCCTCCTCCAACATGAGGGGAACTTGAATTCTACTTCTTATGACACCTATTCAAATTTTAACTACCTATTAAATGTAACAAACTGCTACTGGAATTTTTAGAGATCTAAAACAAATAGGAGTCTAACTCCATATCATGCTAATAATAACCTTAATTACAATCATTCTCGTTCTTTTACAAGTGGTCTTTTTTTAGTTTGGTTGTGGTGTATGTTCGAAGCTCCATACTGGTCCTCAATGTCACATCTTCTCCATTGCCCCTGAAAAATAGGAAACTGCCCCTGTTTATCTGCCTTTGGTTTTCCTCAAAGATATTCGAATCCAATGAACCATGCCCTTCATTTTTGATTATACAAAATATATCAGAATGCCACGTCCTTGATGTGCTGTCAATCCTTTCCATGTGTGAAGACAAAAGCTCCTCCAAGCTGTCTGACATATCTTGGACTGTAGTAAATGTGATCACTTTATAACAAAAAGTTTAGAGTTGGGTTCGAATATATGTTTCCTCCACCTGTCTTGACCTTGTTGAAAGTTGATACCTTTAGATGATCCCTTGAAGATATTCCTTTTTCAAAAAATTTCCCTTTGTATTTCAAAATCAGTTGACTGAGTTTTGATTATGTAGCTTCAGCAGTTTCGTAGCGTGCTATGAAACTGCTATGCGTTAGTCATCATCTTCAGCAGTTTCGTAGCACGCTATGAAACTGCTGTGTAATTCCAAAAAACACAGTTTCAACAAAAAATTTTCTATTTTGAGCCTCTTGATATTTAAACATCCTTTTCAATTGCTCCAAAGCTTTTCAAAATTGAATGGAAAGGTATGATTCTTCAAGAAGGATTATAACAAGGAAAACCATCAAAATTTGAAACATAACCTTACTTGATGTGTGACTACCTTAAGGAAATTCTTTCTGCTAGCTTAACTGTATCTTTAAGTCTTCAATTTGTTTCTTCATGACTCTGATCCCAGCTCTCAAGTTTGTATTGACCTTTCTGATAAACTGTGCTTCTTTTATTGCAGGGACAGTCCAGCTACGGAATTGAACATTACAATCCACCACCTCAGGTATTTGAAATGTTTTGTCCTCCCACTGAGCTTGCATTTGGTTAAAATAAGCCTCCTTAATTGCAAATTTCCTGGAGGCTTTCTTCAATCTAGCAATTTCAAAGTTTACCAATTCCAACCTCCTTTTCAAGTCTTCCACACTATCTTCTTCTTGAGTGGTAACTGCTTTGCCTTTATCCTTTATTTCATGAGGCTGTGTTACCTCCCCTGTTTCATCTGCTGTTGACAGTACCTCCTGTACTTGTTTAAAATTCCTCGTTATGGGTCTCCTTGGTTTAAATACAAATTGATCAACCTGATCATCAAACTTGAGTTTTTTCAAGGTTTTGACTCTCTTAGCCATGTCTTTTCCTGACTCTATCAAATCTGCTTGAACCAGGGGAGATTCTTCAATGTCAATGGCTTGCAGTAAGTTATTTAAGTCTCCCTTTGAAACAGGGCTTTCTTCAATAATCACTGATTTTCCTTTTTCTTTAGCTACCTGGCTCCTAATCCTTCTTCTTTGAACTCCTTCACCTGTGCTTGATTCATGTGCACCTTCTTTGACCTGATCTTTCTCTTTAAGGGACTGCTGGGGTGTATCCTGGATAGTCAGTGGCTTGGTGAATTCTCTTACTTGTTTCCTAGCCTTCAACTTTGAAAACCTCCTAGATCTTGTTTCTGCCTGATGACTAGTTGTTGTTGGAAGATCTTTTGCAGATTGAGGACTGAGACCAGTCTCGTTCTTGAAACCAGACATGAATATGAATGTGGGCCAATCCCTACCTACTCTCTAGAGTTCGTGCAGAACAATCAACTTAATTAAACCGTGGTGAAACAATGAGGTATCATAGGCTTCTTTCCTTAGTTGCACCTTATCACACATTCCGCTTAAGCTACGAAATAAGTAAAAAGGTAAATCAATGGATATCTTTCCTGTAAAATGTAGCAGAAGCTTGAAATGGTATTAATACACCTTATTATATCTCCCTTCACAGGTAAGCAGATTGGCATATGAGTCCTTGACATAATTTCTAGGCACAGACTTGTTTAAATTTGAGTCAATGTACTCCGGCTTCAGAAATTCTTTGCAGGGGGTCATATCAAATTTGAAATTATTAAACCAAGTTTCTTGTCCCCTTGGAATCTCAGTAACTATGGATATTACCTCTGGTGAGACTTGAAATTCGAGCATCCCAACCTTCGAATTCAGCCCTGTGAAATTCAAAGCAAATTCCTTGGTGATTTGTGCATGACCTCCTTGGAGTTTCTCACAAAAATTCCAGCATCCAACCTTATTGAATGCATGCTCAACTTCTTTGTTTTTTAAGACAATGTCTACACCTTCAGGTTCATTTCTCAAGCATCTGCCTAATCTGTGGTCTTTTCTTTCTGTTGATCCCTCCATGAGACTTCAGCGTAATGGAGGTTTGAAATGCTAGTGCTTCTCAAACTTCAGTCTCTGCCTCGCTTGAATGGCTGCCTCACTTGATAACTGCCTCGCTTGATAACAATGCCTTCAAATTGAAAACTTGGAGACTTGTTCCCCATGCAACGAATACAATCATCAATAAGACTGTGAATACCTGGCTTTTCTTGGAACTTGCAATCTGTGTGTACCAAGGTAACTAGCGGTTGTAATGATGGAGATAAGCGGTTGGACATGATATGTGGAGTGTATAAGTTGAAAATGAATGATGCAACCATAACTAAACTTGACAAATTTGATAGTTAGGAAAGATCTGCTACGGATTGCACGAATCTCCGATTTCATAGCGCAGTCAGTGTAAATTTTGAATTATGTGCTACGAGATCACCTAAAACATGTTGCGCTGTGAAACTACTAAAAAGAATTTATGCGCTGCGAAAACACTTCAAAATGATTTATGCACTACGAAATCACCTAAAGAGATTTGTGGCACATAGTAACGTTTGAACAAAATTGACACATGTTAATGAGACCGGTGACGAATGAGAATGACCGGTGATGAATGAGAATGCATAGTTGACTCAAGACTCCTAAGACTCAGACTCTAAGGCAAACAAAAATCAAACTTAGACGAGCACCGACCTTTACCATCAAATTAATGTGAGAAATTTTGGCATTAGAATTCTTAAGTGATAACATAGAGGAAGAGGTACTGGCTATGGGTTGACTCCCCTTACCTTTCTTTCTAGCTAATCTAGAATGGTTCCTAAAAACACTCTTTATGTCCTCATAGGATAGTTGGTAGATGTCTCCCCCGGCCAGTAGATGGAGGTTGTCTAAAATTTCTTCCCAAATTCCCCTGAGCAGGACTAGCTTCAAAGACTTAGGGCCAAGTGTACACCCAACCCTTTTGTAACTGAGCTAGAACCTCTCTTCATAATATTCCAGGGACTCATCACTTCCTATAGTCATTCGGAAAATTTCTTCTTTAGTATATTTTGACCTACAATAGTCTCGATACTTGTTGTTAAAGGCTTACTGCATCTGAGCCCAAGTTGTGATCCTATTGCCAGGTAATCCCATGAACCATCATAGTGCTACATCCTTGAGAGTAGAAGGGAATAGTTTCAACTTTTGCTCATCTTCTGCATAGTCATAGGTTCGACAGATAATAGCAAACTCAAACAAAAAGGTGTTAGGATCTTCTGTAGTTAGACCATGGAAATGAGGTAGGGTGGAAGGGCTTATATTCTTCATTTTGGTGTCCTCATTGGTCTCCCGAATGGGAAAGGTACCTTCTATTCTCTCTCCATTCCCCCTAGCATTTATGTCTTCATCCATTGGCTCCAAAGGAATGTTTTCTTCTTCTTATTCCCCTATAGGTTCTTCAAATATGTATTGTTGTTCACCTAAGGGTTCTTCTTGATCACAGCCGCCGAAGAAGAGAGAAGGCTAGCTGTGTGAAGCAATGGGGGTGTTGGGTAAAAATTTTCCTGAGTTATCTCTATTCCTACGAGGCATGAAAGGAAACCTTTTTGGTTGGTTTTTGTTTCTTTTTCCCCACACTGATAGTACCTGCAAAACTAAAATTGATTGAACAAAACAAATTGCAACTAACTGAAATGAACTTGCTGAAATGAAATTTTCAGAATTGAAAAGGAAAGCAAGGAAATGTAGAATTGAAGGAAAAGGAATGACTAGTCTACTCTTGCTGAAATGAAATTTGCAGAATTGAAAAGGAAAGCAAGGAAATGCAGAACTGAAGGAAAAGAAAGGACTACTCTACTTTTGCTGAAATAAAATATTATCATAATGTTGCAATAGAAAATAGAAGAAAGAAATAATCACAGAATACTCTGACGCTTCCTCGGAAATGGCGCAAAAAAGAATGGTGAGCACCAGTATTGCAACAATAATGCTGCAACTCCTGGGCTGCCTTCTTTACTCTTATCAACCCGGTAGTTCGTAACAAACTTGGAAGCGACAGTGTTGTATGCACAAGTATTAGCTCTTACTGCAGGTTGTCACTTGGTTAGCTGGTGCAAGATCGCTAGGAGCTCAAGGAAACTTCTATGGATTCCAAAAGAAGCTCTATATGTGATGAAAGGAGAGAAAAACTGCTCTACAGATACTACTCTAACTGTAGAAAGGAAAAAGTATGAAATGTAAAACAAAACTAGTAAACCCAAATTAACCAACTAATCCAAATTTTGCAGAAAGCACTGTGAAAACCATGAAAATAATGCCGTTACCTACTCAAGGAAGTAAACAACATCTAACTAAGCTATTTTTGGATGTAAATGAGCAAAAAAACATCTTTTTGGATTTTTATGTATTTTTATGTGAATTTGACATGCATGTAATTTATTGCTTGTGAATGTGGAAGCGAATAGGTGGCGTTGGAGGGTGGTTTTGAGACTTGAGAGGATGTAGGATTGTTGGATGGGTCCTAGGAGGTCTCAAGTGGCCTTCTAGAGGCTTTCCCACACTCTACCTTCAAAAGAAAGCCTACAGGAAAATCTAAAGGAGGACATAGGAAATCTACAGGAGGAAAAACAACGTTCTACAAGAGGCCTACAGGAGGAGGCCGAGAGCAGTTTTCACTATTTTGGGGGTGTGAGAGTGAGTGAAAGAGGTGGATGAAAGTTGGAATGAGGTGTTAGGGCACCTAGGGTCTACCAAGAATCATCAAGAGAGAGAAAGATGATTGGATTTGCTCAAGGAGAGAGGAAGAAATTCTATGGAAAATGCAGGAAACTAAGGCAGAATTGAGGGGAGACTTGGGTGACCTGTAGGGCATGGATCAGATGGAGGATGGGATGGATGATAGGCTGGCCTCCTACTAGAAGAGATTTTCTGCATAAACAACTGACAGTCAACCAATAAGATCAAGAAAGAAATGAAATAAGTGCATCTAGGAAAACAATGTTTTGCATCAAAATAGTCTAAACTATGATCTATAGAAGGAAATGCTAAGAAATGATGCAAGAAAGGAAAGCATGAATGAAGATTATTTTAAATAAACAAGTAAGCATGATGAAGAAGTTCTCGAGCAAAGCAAAACTAGACTATTAACCACTAAAAATCTGCAAACACTAGAAGTCCTATGAATGAGGAAAATCTGTGTTTTGGGGGCAGCAAGAGGGTCTTTGCCTCAAATCATGGTCGCAAAGGGAGGAAGAGAGGCCAAGGAACTATTTATAGCCTTTTGAATCTTCTTTTTATCACTACTTAACCTGCTATAGAAAGCACAAATGGAAGCAACCTACTGAATCATCAAAAGCAACCTATTCTTAACCATAAAAGAAATGCATCTAATAGCAACCTAATCTACAAACTGAAATAAAACATAAAAATACAAGTAAATAGGAGCTTGGCTGCTTGGATTGGGCCCTAACCCAAGAGCTTCAGCCCTCTGAGGTAACTCAGTGCTAGCTCAAAAAGGATTCCATCTTTATTATCAAAACAATAACAAGATTACATGAAACTGTCTCAAAAATAATAAGCTCGAAGTTGGAGCAGAGTTTACATAAGAAAAAATACAACAAAAATCCAACCCTAGTGAGGCCCTAGGCCTATCTACTTATACGAATGAAGCTACCAACAGCTTCCTTAAAATCAGGGAGGCTTGGCTCCCAAAACTCGAGATAATCATCAGTCATCCTCCACTTGCTTGGCTGCCTTCTAGTGCATGACTTGGCTGCTTGTACTCCGAGCTGAATGAAGGGGAATTCGAAGTGAGGAGTAATAAATGAGGGGTATTCCCTCCTATAAGTCCTCTCCTTTTTCCACATCGAGTTATTTCTACCATTTATCCACTGTATCCTTGACTTTGACCTCAAAATTCATCAATAATATGCATTAAACACATGTTAGACAACATGGCATCATAACTAACTCAACTCACTCCATAAGCATAAATATAATCAGAAAATCATACAATCAGCTAAGAGAATGGTTGATTTGACTAGGTTATGAGGTAAAATGAGCCCATATAATTACCCATTTATGAGGCTCATCGGGAACCTATTGGGGACTCCCAAATATATGCGATGGTACGTGGGACTACAGTACATAGTAGTTTCATCTAATACATAACCGTTTGATGAGAGCATTCCCATATACTTACCATGCGTGGAGCGCCTTCAATATACCTGAAAGTACCGGAACATAGTCTGATACACTTCCGTACGTGGAACAGAATTTCACCCTCAAGATACCACGCTAGAAAATAATGACAGCTCCTACATTTAATGACACCAAAACACGTCTCTAGCCTAGACCTCTAAATTTTTCTCATTAATGACAAATGTTGTTTAAGTTAATTGAGGTAAATTTTAAGCTGATGTTCAATTAAGTTTCGGTTTTAAGGCTCAAAACGACGTCACCTAAACACCTATGATGCAACTATCATGAGAAAATGATACTTTCCATTTTGATGAAAGCTAATCTAGTAAGGGAAGAGATTCAAACAATGATGCGACAATGAAGAATGTAACAAAAAAAGATTTCCTAACTAGATCTTTCACTTTCATTTTCCAAATACAACCACCAAAAATGAAATGATTCCAATTTTTCTTTCAATGAATGAGAATGCACTTGATGCACTTTTAGCTTTCAATCACCAAACAATATAAGCTATGTCTAATGATAAATCTCAAAAAATGACTTTTCAATGTAATGTTATCTATTTCACTTTACGAAAAGTAAATTATGATAGGAAAACTAAATGAATGCAAAATCAATATATTTATGGTCTCAAAAGAACTATTAATTCTCAAACAAAAACAAATCAATATTCCTTCCAAACATCCACACAACAAACAACAATTTTAATTGACTCAAAGAATCAAAGACTCAACCAAAATTTACTTTCACCATTTCAAACAATGGAAGGGACTTTTTCACACCACAAAGGAACTAACACAAATAAAAGAAAATTCAATGCAGACAGCACAGGGGGATGACCTCAGAGATCAGAACACACTAGGACTTTAAGAAGAAACCCTAAAAATTCACAATTTTAAGGATCAACACTACTTTACATAGAAAAACCCGCTCTGATAGGGTCATCAGCACTACTTTACATAGAAAAATCCATGTTGGCAACACTAATTTACATAACAAAATCCATGTTGGATGATAAAATGGACCAGCGCAGGTAGACAGTGGAAGACAGGGTTTCTAGCGTGAATGTATTGGGAAAAATTAGCGCTGTCAGTGTGACTATAACTGATAAAAACACGTTAAGCGATGAAATTTTAGAAAAAACAAGTAGATCTTGAGGAAAACCCTAGACCTGATACCCTAAATGATCGACTACTCAGAGTACAGACTCAAAGGAAATCAAAACCAAGGATCATTGAAACGTGGCAAAACTAATCAAAAAGGCCAAATGAAAAATGAGGGTTAAAAGGGTTATAGGCTCCCCAGCGAAGTCACCAATTTTTTAACTAGGAAATCCCTTTTATTGATAGAAGCGATCCCTCTAGTCCAATGAATCGATCTAGTAACAATTGAAACAAATACATGCAAAACTCTCCTATTTTAAATCAAAATGACATGAGAGAGAAAAGATTACCTACCTCAGTCCTATGCAGTCGCTTTTTGATATCAATCTCAATCTCCTTACCTCCAAGCTCGATCCTCGCTATTCTATTATGAATGAATACCTCCAAGGGAGATCAAACGAAGACAACAAAGGAAAAACATAGCATATGCATTCTTGTATAAACCATACAATAGATCAAGGAGCATAATATTAAGAGAGTAGTCATTACACACTTATGGAAAGTAAACATGAATTGTATTAATAATAAACACAAAGGGGAAGTATACAACCACTGCCTTGATGTTGGAAGTCTCCTTCAGTATGGGTTTCCAAGTCCAAGACAAGAATTCTCAAGATCTCCTTTCTCCTTGACAAATTGGCAGCAATTAGGCACAATTTAGCAACAACATGACCAATCTAGTTTGACCAACAATTTAAGGGTGTAAGGGAATGCATTTATATGGACGGAGAGGGAGTTAGGTATCCACAAAAGGGGGAATAAGGTCCACATATTAAGGGGAATATCCCCAAAGGTAGGATCAAGGACTCAAAATGGGAGAACTCGACCATATCCTTATTCAACAATAACCAAATTTCTCTTCTCAAGGCTTCTAGTAAGATACGCTTCTGCTCTATTTTTGGAGAAACTGCCTGAAGAGGATCAACACAAATTTTCTTATCCAAAGTCGTGCTACCAGCGCTAGTCACTAGTTAGACCAAAGGGTACCAGCATGGGTTTTGCCCATCAAATTAGCACTAGGCTTTCAAATTAGGTATTTTCACAAGATTTTCCATAATTGCTTCAAGAAATTAGTTATCCATCTCTTCAGGGATGTTTTGAGCATGTTTTTCATGATGAATACATTTTTACAACTTTTGTCATTTTGCAACGGGTCAGGATATGAGACAGGGAGTGTGACAAAATATTGTATAACAGTTAGCACATTTATGCATATCTAGTATATATAATTATCAATTTTTTAATAAATATTTTGAATGATTAAGGTTCCTAGGATTCCACCCTCTCAACACCACTCTGATTTTCTACAATCTGTCTACAATTACATTTTTTCCTACAAGAAGAGGAAATATTATATTTTTTGTTATGAGATAGACTCGCTAACCCCTCTAAGGATTGAAGTAGGCTCTTTCATCCCTTGTTGACCTACCCCAAGCTCCAACAATATTATTTCCACCTTCCGCAATGCTCAAATAGCTCTCAGCCTTATCTGTAGCACTTACAACCGATCTTGTAGTACTTTGTCTTGATCCCATAGCACTATGAAGAAAGCCTCCAAATGCATTTTGATTTTCCCAAAAACACTCCTAACCACCCCTAAGAACTCCATAATGATCATAAGACCATAAAAATTAATATAATGGATTCATATACCTATTAGGAACTTCTCTTTGGTTAAGAAAGTAGATAGGTAGTCTTTCCCAACAATCTTGTACTAAAACAATATCAATTTTATGTTATTTTTTAGCACGTGTTAATGAGGCTCTTTTGAGTTGATTCCACTTGTATTGAGTCCTAAAAACATTCTATTTAATAAAAAATGGCACCCCATAGCATTTTCACTTGATCATGTTAGGCATTTGGTAAGTTAACTAGCTCACTAGTTCTAGAATTTCTGGTTTTTAGAGTAGTATTTTTCTACTATTTTTTAGCACATCTTAACAAGGTCATATTTGAATGATTCCACCATAATTGGAGTCATAGGACATCCTACTTAATAAAAAAAATTACCCCATCTCATTTTCATTTGTTTTTCTTGGGAATTTGGCAAGTTAACTCGAGCAACACACATCTTGTAGCAATCCTATAACCATTTGTTTTCGAGATCTTCCTTGCCCATAATCACTCCAAATTCATGGTAGAAGTAGATTTATAACCTATAAATGCTATGAGACTACCTTGGTTGAACTGAAGCTTATTTAGGTCTCCATTTATCTCTTAAATCACTTTCTTCTTGAATTTTTGTTTATGATATTAGTCTATATTTCCTTTCCACAATTTACTTTATGCAAAGTGTGATTTCCTTCTTGCAAGAGTAATATGGGACTTTTCCTTTCCTACGAAATAGAATAGATTTCCTTTAATGTCATTTCATTTCTCGCAATATAGATTAGATTTTCTTAGTTCTCATTATGCTTTACATTTTCTCAAAGAGAATACATTTCCTTTCCTTTCCAACAAAACTAGAATAAGCGTGCTTATTGTTATTGGCGACTTACCTAGATCTTTGCTCATTTGAATTTGTTTCATTCCCTTGTTTCACTTGCATCAAAGGGAGTCAAACTGGGAAGAGGAAGGTGTCTGTTTCACATACAGTGTCGTCCCCTTTGAACTTTGCACGAACCCTGGGTTGATAATTTAAGTCAATAGCCTCAAGAGTTGCAACATTCTTATTGCAATACTGAGGCCCATCATGTTTGGCATCGTTGTTGGGGCAGGTCTCAAAGAAATCACTCTCCTGTTCTTGGAATGATTCCCTCTTTCTTTTTTGAAAAAACAAAAAAAAATCATTTCGCTTCTTTTATTACATTGCAATAGCATTCTCATTCAAAAAAATTATAAAAAAAAAATGCTTCAACACCACAACCCCTGCACTTGATCATGTGCGGGTATAAGAAGAAAAGGTGGCAAAGTTAGAAGGAAGCATGTAGAAGCTCTACTCTTTCAACTGGTATCAACAAGGGTCTTATCCCCCCCCCAACATTTTCAATCATATCAGAGGTCTTATGTCATTCCCTCTTTTCATCCATATCAACACCAACCTCCTCAATGGGGTGATCCATATTTTCCTCAATATTCATGGTCTTATCCTCCCCAACCTTCCATTCATCCTTTACATCCATACCACTGCCCTCAGTAGGGTGATCCATATTTCCCTCAATATCCTCAATTCCCATGTTCACACTAGCCTCCTCAATGGGGAGATCCATATTTCCCTCAATATCCTCAATATCCTCCATACCAAACTCAATATTATCCATCCCATCCACCTCCAGCACAACCATTTCAAAGACCCATTCCCACTCAAATACCTGCACAATATTTCCAAGAACAAGCAATAAATTAACTCAACTCACTTACAATGTTGAGATACAAAATCTCCAAACAAATCCTATTAATCTAAGTGATATTCATCTTGGATCGAGAAGAGTATTACAAAGAATATATTCTCTTGCTCCTATTGAAGAACAACATCCAAAAGAAGAAGATCTAGAGGAGACTAAAGAATCATGGATCACATTTGATGGAGGGAAACCATTGGAGCCTGAGATTTAAGAATTTATATAATGCTTATCATTAGGTGCTTTATCTGTTCAAGGGACTAATAAAAAAATAGTATAATATTTGAATGGCATGGAAGAAGAAGGCATACAAAATAATCCATATGATCAAGTGAACCAAGGGCGTCACAGCTATATTGAACTTTGGTTCTTAACAATCACTGACCAGGAGCACCACTCTCTTCAACAATATTTGGCATTATCAAAGTCAATGCAGTTGGTCTCTCATATTCAGGTACATGTCAAAGCACATGTTTCGATCCTACACATGATTTTATCTATCATCTTTCTATGCACATGGCTCCATTGGAAGTATTCCTATATTTGAAAGATATTTTATTTTTTCCAAGTAGAGTAGGATAGAGGAATACAAGAAAAAAAAGGAATTTAAAGAGGAAAATCAAAGAAAAAATAAAATAAAATCTCATGTGAGAACCTCCTTTAAGGGACCTAATATTGGTTCACTGATTGGAAACCTCCATGAGGCGGTTAGTGGGTTGGAAAGAAAACAAAAAGAGAAAAAAAGGGAAAAATATCCTAGGTGAAAACATCCTTTGAGACACCTAGGAAAGCTTTGTAGTTGAAAACCTCATTGAGGAAACTAGTAGGCCTAGAAAAAAAGAGAAAAAATGAAAAAGGAAAAGGAAAAAGATTCTTTGCTCCATGTATCTCTCTCTGATATACGCAAGGTCTTCCCAACTTTCTCAAGCAACAAAAAGTTTATCAGGGAAGCAAGCACCTAGTCAAGGGTAGTCAATATCGAATTTCCACCTCCTGCACTAAGATGCTCCAACATGGCTAAGACAAAGTCCATACATCTCATTTTTCCTCGTTGTCCAAAATTGGACATTTTATAAGGTCCATTTGGTATTTCTTAGACACCTAAAACTTTTATTTAACACCTTTACTTGTGCATTATAGAGTTAATGCATAGTATTAATGGGTCCCTAGGAATTCAAATTCCCTTTGCTTATTATGTGCCTAATATTATTTCCTTTCGCTGAATTTTGAGAGAATTTTGAGTAAATTTTGAATTAGAGAATATAAGGATTTATTCCCTACCAATAAATGAATGGAATATTGTGAAGTTATTGAACATATTTTGGAGCTCCATTGAATGCAAAAATTGGGGATGCGTTCCCCACCAAAAGAGGATCTTAAGCTTCGCTAGCTTACATAGGATCTATCCTCGACATTTGAAATCAATCAAGGAACTAGATCCACAATTTTATGGAATTGGAGGGAAAGAATCCCCCTCTTTAAGGAGGCCACCCCTCAAGAACTTTTATATTAAAAAGAGGGCCTAGTAGCCCACAAAAGATTCGAATAGGAGATTAGAGTTTGGAAGATAAGAGAATGTCCTTTGTATTGTGCATTTTTACTATTGATGTTGAACACTATTTCCAGTTAATGAAATCCATGTTATTTTCAATTTGATTTTTATTCATAGGCGCCTGATCTCCCTAGCGTTAGGGCCCAACCCTATGTACTCAAGTCACTTTGTATTTTATTCTTTTATTTTCCATTCAATCTAGATTAGTTCATTGGTTATTACTTCACTTTAAACAACTCTTGATAAAAAAGTTTGTACCATATTTATAGTGCTAATATTCACAAGGTTACTTTTTTGTAAGGTTGGGAAAAAATATTTATGATTATGCTCATGTTTTTTATAGATACGTTTCCATTTGTTGTTACTCTTCATTTCCATTTATAAGTTTTATTTAAATAACTAGCTTGCACTCAGTTATGGGTTTTGATTAGACAACGTTAGAACATGGATGCATACATGGTATATAGAATTGTCACTTTTCTAATAAAATTTTTGAATGATTTATGTGCATAGGAGTCCACCCTCTCAAATATGCTCCATTTTTCCACAATCTGTCTACAATTACATTTTTTCTACAAGACGAGGAGAAATTGTATTTTCTACTATAAGATAGACTAGTGGACCCCTCCAAGGATTGGAGAAAGCACTTAAATCCGTTGTTGACCTACCCCAACCTCTAACACTACTAATTCCACCTTGTTTTATTCTCAAATAGCTCTTGGCCCTATCCAATAGCACTTATAGGCTATCCTATAGCACTCTATCCCGATCCTTTAGCACTATGAAAAAAACCTCCAAATGCATTTTGATTTTCCCCGCAAGG
>Ga0181471_100025_pt2 | contig 14571 bp, 12 predicted proteins | sample InSIn5gowninarea_FD_119083 | JGI IMG/M metagenome (GOLD analysis project Ga0181471, IMG submission 119083) | Clean room microbial communities from NASA Spacecraft Assembly Facility at Jet Propulsion Laboratory, Pasadena, California, USA -... ...
CAAAATTAAAGATTTATTTCTTAATCCGACTTCTAACCCAGACTTTCTACTTTTTAGTGAAACTTATGCACCTACAAACATACCGTAAATATAAAACTATGATAATGAACTTTTTAAAGAAAAAAGCGCAGATACAGGTGTATCAAAATCGGACACTTATTGTAACACAAGCGAACAATGTAAGCAGGTAAAAAAATAATAGAAATATGAATATCAATAAGTTACGGAATCGGCACACTATTGAAGATTGTTTATTCAGATTTGATTTTTTTGATGCTTGTTATTATTGATGTGTTAGCGAAGGTTGCCATGAAAAGATACCGTACAAGGGAGTGACACAACCGGATCTGCACAAAGAACTAATGATAGCTAAGAAGAACTAAAAAAAATTTAAAACCAGTAACAAATAAATAAAGTGGACAGAGTTATTAAGAAAAAACGATGGAACAGTAAAAGAATAGCAACAATTGCAGGATCAGTTGCGGTTGCAGGATTAATTGCCTTTGCCTGGTATTCTGCATCAGGCAAAAGCAGGCTGAATGTAGATACTGAACGGCTGACAATATCCGAAATTAAAAAAGGGCCTTTTCAGGAATTTATACCTGTAAATGGAGTTGTACTGCCTATAACCACAATTTACTTAGATGCCACTGAAGGAGGTCGCGTAGAGGAAAAATATGTGGATGACGGTACCATAATGAAAAAAGGACAACCTATTTTGCGACTTAGTAATACTGACCTTGAACTGGGCCTTGTAACACAGCAAACCAATGTGTATAACCTGCTTACTCAAATGCAGATCTCACGAAATGCAGCTCAGCAAAATACAGTGAACAAACTGAACCAGATGACCGATGTCGAAAGCCAGTTAAAGGAAGCAGAGCGCATTTATAACTTAGATAAGCACCTGTACGCGCAGAAAGCGATAGGGCTGCAGGAGTTTAAACAAGCAGAAAACAATTTTAATTATTATGCCCAAAAGAAAGACCTGACAAAGCAAATTTTGAAACAGGATTCTTCTTCCAATACCCAACAGTTAACACAGGCAAGACAGTCGTACGAAGGGTCACAAAACGCATTGAATGTAATGCGTAAAAAAGTAGGCGACCTGATAGTACGTGCACCGGTTGATGGTCAGTTAACTTCTCTGGATGCCGAAATCGGGCAGAATAAAAATAAAGGTGAAAGATTGGGACAACTCGATGTTACCACAGGGTTTAAAGTAAGAGCAGATATTGACGAACATTATATTTCGAGGATATTTCCTGGATTGACAGGGGATTTTACTTTGTCTGATAAGACTTATAAACTAAAAATAAAAAAGGTTTACACGCAGGTTACTAATGGCCGTTTTCAGGTTGATATGGAATTTACAGGCCAGGTGCCACAAGGCATTCGTCGCGGTCAAACATTGCAGATACGACTTGCGCTGGGCGATGAGACGCAGGCAATTTTACTTGCAAAAGGCGGATTTTTTCAGCAAACAGGCGGAAACTGGATTTTTAAAGTATCCGAAAACGGTAATGTTGCTTATAAAGCAGATATACAGTTAGGACGGCAAAACCCGGATTATTATGAAGTGCTGTCAGGTTTAAAACCGGGAGACAAAGTGGTAACATCAAGTTACGAAAATTATGGCACTATGCAGGAACTGGTATTAAAGAAAGGAACTTCACAATAACCCTCTAAAGGAGAAAGAAGCCCCGACCCTAAAGAGAGGAGAGAGAAGAATAAATAATAAAGTAACTATGATAATTACTAAAAATAAACTACCGCCTTTCCTCCCTCTTCTTTGGAGAGGGAGGAAGAGTGAGGTCAAAACTACATTTATGAAAAAGCTGCTTACTTATTTAATATTGATCACGTGCTTTCAAACCTTTTCTCTATTTCTGCCTCGCCCAGCTCTTATTTTACTAAAAATAAGGTATCACATACTGCTAAAACAAATCAAAAAAACGAGGACTTGCAACACGATGATATTAACTATGAGATTCATCCGCTTAATATTTTAGGTTTCCGAATAAATTAATAAAACACATAAACAATTTTAAAATTTACAAATATGATCAGGATTAAAGACCTGGAAAAAATTTACCGTACAGAAGACGTCGAAACGGTGGCGCTTAATAAATTAACTTTTGAAGTAAAAGAAGGAGAATTTGTTGCAGTGATGGGTCCTTCAGGCTGCGGGAAATCTACCTTACTCAATATTCTGGGGTTATTAGATGATCCTGATGATGGCAGCTTTCTTTTTAATGGAATCGAAGTGGCAAAATTCAACGAACGCAAACGTGCCGAACTTCGTAAACGCAACATTGGTTTTGTTTTTCAAAGCTTCAATCTTATAGATGAACTTACCGTTTTTGAAAATGTAGAACTTCCGCTTATTTACCTTGGAATAAAAGCACCTGAAAGAAAACAACGGGTTGAAAATGTATTGGACAAGATGCAGATCATGCACCGGAGAAATCACTACCCGCAACAGTTATCCGGTGGTCAGCAGCAACGTGTAGCCGTAGCCCGTGCCGTAGTAAACAACCCAAAACTTATACTCGCCGATGAGCCGACGGGTAACCTCGACTCGTCGAATGGTAACGAGGTAATGGCCCTGCTTACCGATCTAAACGAACAGGGAACGACCATAGTAATGGTAACACACAGCGAGCATGATGCCCGATACAGCCACCGTATTGTAAGGATGCTGGACGGACAAACGGTGACGGAGAATATTATGGTCTGAACTGGAATTTGTGAAATGGATGGAATTCGTGGGAGGCTTTGTACGACTTTGATTGAGGCTTTGCCTCTATTAGCGAGGAGAGGTTGAGGCAACATTTAAAAAAATTTTTTATGTTGAAGAATTATTTCAAAATCGCCTGGCGCAATTTGATGAAGAATAAGGCCTTTTCTTTAATCAACATTGCAGGATTATCAATTGGCATGGCTGCATGCCTGTTGATTTTGCAATACGTAAGCTTTCAATTAAGCTTTGATCAGTTTAATAAAAATGCCGGTGATATCTGCCGGGTGGTTAACGATCGTTATCAAAACGGGAAACTGATACAGCATGGTACCATTACTTATTCTGCCATTGGCAAAGCGATGCAGGACGATTATCCTGAGGTTACAGATCATGCCCGTGTTATGCCTTTTGGAAAATTAATTATCAGCTACAACAACAAACGTATAAGTGAGGAAGATGTTATTGCAGTTGATAATTCATTTATGAGAATGTTTTCTTATCCTATTATCGCCGGTGATAAAACAACGGCATTACAACAGCCTTATACAGCAGTTCTTTCAGAGACTTCAGCACGAAAAATATTCAATGTAAGTGATAACAATCTTACAGCATTGATTGGTAAAACAATCACTATGGGAACAGATTCACTGCCCTATAAAGTAACAGCCATATGTAAAGATGTTCCTGAAAATTCTCATCTTTCTTTTGATATTCTTGCCTCTTATACAACAATACTTTCAGGCCCGAGTCCTTATAAACAAGCTGATTATGATTTTACCGACTCCGATTTCTGGCATTATATCCGCTTAAAGCATGGAACAGACTACAAAGCTTTGGAAGCGAAACTTGCACTATTTAGTCAAAGACACTTTCAGGGTAATAAAGTTTCAGGAAGCGATGAAAAATTTTACCTGCAACCACTTTCAAAAGCACATCTCTACTCGGATTTTGAATATGAGATCGGTAAGATAGGAAGTGCAACTGTTGTTTGGGGATTGCTAATAATTGCTGCATTAATAATCATTATTGCCTGGGTAAACTATATAAATCTTGCCACTGCGAAATCTTTGGAACGTGCAAAAGAGGTAGGTGTAAGGAAAGTTTCGGGTGCAACAAGGCTACAACTGATCAGGCAATTTCTTACTGAATCTTTTATAATAAATATTGCAGCCTTACTTATTGCATTTTTCATCGTAACGCTTCTTCAAAACAGTTTTAACGAACTCATTCAACATCAGTTATCGTTAGCTTATTTATTTAAAAAAGGAATAACAGGGTATAACATTACTGCCGGCTTACTAACCCTTATTGCAGCAGGAATTTTAATTTCCGGTTTTTATCCTGCGTTTGTTTTGTCATCATTCAAACCTATTCTTGTTTTAAAAGGAAAATATACAACATCAGGCAAGGGGATTATTCTGCGTAAGGCTTTGGTCATTGGACAATTTGCTGTAACGGTAGCACTGATCATCGGTTCATTTATAGTGTACAAGCAGATAAAATTTGTGAATGAGCAAAGCCTGGGAATGGTTATTTCTCAAATGCTCATTATAAAGCCGCCGCAGCTTACGAAATATGATTCTACTTTTATAAACCATGAAAATAGTTTTGCTTCAGAATCAAAAGCTATTCCTAACGTATTAGGTGCAGCAGCGTCAAACAAAGTTCCCGGCAATGAGCTAAGCAGAGGATTTGATGTTCATCTTACCACAGGTAATTCCAACAACCATTATACAGTAAGACACATGGGCGTAGGCGATGGTTTTATTGAATTATATGGGATAAAATTAAGAGCAGGACGAAGCTTTTTATCTTCTGATTTTAATCCTGACTTCAAAAAATTACACAACATTATCCTTAATGAATCTGCTGTCAAACTTCTTGAACTGCCTTCTGATCACTCAGCATTAGGAAAACAAGTTACCCTGTTTGGACACAACTGGGATGTTGTGGGAGTAATTAATGATTTTCATCAAAAATCCCTGCGTTATCCTTTAGAGCCAACTTTACTTGTGCCCGCTTATAGTACGTATAATCCAATCTCAATAAAAGTAGCCACAAAGGATTTAGCCAAAACAATGGGTGCAATTAAGGATAAATATGATGCATTTTTCCCCGGCAACATCTTCGACTATTATTTTTTAAACGAAAAGTTTAATGAGCAATATAGCGATGATCAGCTCTTTGGAAAAGTGTTTTCCATATTTGCAGGCTTTGCCATATTTATCGCTTGTCTTGGATTAATGGGCCTGTCATTGTTTGCAACAGCACAACGAACAAAAGAGATCGGCGTACGTAAAGTATTGGGAGCAACTATTTCGAGCATTGTTGTGTTACTGTCAAAAGATTTTATCAAACTTGTTATCGTATCAATTGTAATTGCATCACCGGTTGCATGGTTTGTAATGCATAACTGGTTGCAGGATTTTGCTTACCGTATCAATATTAGTTGGTGGATTTTTCCTTTGGCAGGAATACTGGCTATATTGATTGCTTTGTTCACTATAAGTTTTCAATCTATAAAAGCGGCAGCAGCTAACCCTGTAAAGAGTTTACGTACAGAATAACAGAACCACGATTTTATTGGATTACCAATGATTGTGAGAAAATTGTCTTGTTTCCGAAGGAATAATAATTAATCACGAAAAATAAAACATCTTGCTGAAGAACTATTTTAAAATAGCCGTACGTCATCTCTTAAAGAGAAAGAGTTTTACACTCATCAATATCTTCGGTTTAACCCTGGGGCTGGCCAGTGTAATGACGTTGGGCTTGTTAATTTACAAGTATTACACTACTGACAATATACAGGTAAATAAGGACAGGATCTATTACCTTAAAAGTTTTGGGGCAGATGGTAGTGGGGGCTTTGCTATGACAACTTTTCCTTTATTAAACGAGATTAAAAAATCATGTCCCGAGGTTGAAGCAGCAACACATAAGCAATGGGGAGACATGCCTTGGTTAAAATATGGTTCGAAAGAAGTTCAGGGCGATACAAAATATGCCGAAGCGGATTTTTTCAGAGGTATTTTCTTTTCCTTTTGCTGAAGGAAGTGCTGCAACAGCATTAAAGGATAAATTTTCAGTTGTTATTTCAGAAAAGGTGAAGCAGCAATTATTTGGAAAAGAACCGGCATTGGGGAAAACGATAATGCTTGATGATTCTATCCCGACAACTGTTAGTGGAGTATTAGCCCGCATTCCTTCAAACTCTTCCGTTAAAGTTGAAGTGTTACTTCCGATAAGCTATTTAAAGAGTAAGAAGGGCATTGATGATATGCTTAACTGGTATAATGTTCTTGCCGAAAACTACCTGCTGCTGAGAAAAGATGCTGATGTGAAGAATCTTAACCGAAAGATTAATCAAATTGTACAACAATTTTATGTACCTGAACATCGAAATACAGAAGTAAGAGCAGTAGCGTTTAAAGACATCAAAAAGGAAGGAAGTACTAATGTTAAAGCTATTATTACCGGGGCCATAGCTGCTTCAGCTTTTATTTTGCTCATTATTACTTTCAATCTGTTGAATTTAAATGCCGCTTCTATGGTCAGCCGCACAAAGGAGGTAGCGGTAAGGCAGATAATCGGGTCAGGAAAAAAAACTATTATTTTCCAATTTTGTATAGAAAATGGCTTAATAATTCTGGCTTCCCTGCTTTCCGCTTTCCTTTTGTTCAGTTATTTTCTTCTTCCGCAGGTCAATTTACTTTTAGGGGATTACTTCGGTGAAATGCTTTTAAGCTGGAAGACTGATTATCTGCTTATTGTTATTTTCATCTTCATCGCTTTAAGCATTATCATTACCGGAACTTACCCTGTTTTACATCTGATTACCGCAAAAACAACCGATGCAATTAAAGGAAATATTAGCACAACGGGTGACAGAGGTTTTACCCGGAAATTACTTTTGACCAGCCAGTTTACTCTGGCAATCATCCTGATTTGTGCCGCCTTAATCCTAAACAAACAATTGGGTTACATGAAAGTTGCTCCATTAGGCTTTGAAAAAGATAATGTGGCTATAGTCAATCTTGACCTTGCTTTCAAGGATATAAACAGTGCTAAGGCAAAATTTGAACTGATACTGAACTCTCTAAAAAATAATCCATATGTGGAAGCAGTTTCAGGAGAACATGCAATCCCTACTCAATACGACCAGAATTACAACGAGTTTATTGACGTTACTACAGGAAAAAAGATTGGTTTAAGGCAAACCGGAGCAGGAGCAGGTTTTATTAAAGCCTTTAAAATTCCACTGGTAAACGGAAGAAATTTTGATGATGAGGTTGCCAAAAGTGAGGAAAACAGCGTGATGATAAATGAAACCGCCGCAAAATCTTTTGGCTGGGAGAACCCTGTCGGGAAGCAAATAAAATCAAACGGAGGAAACAGCATTTACACAATTGTAGGTGTGATGAAGGATTTTCATTATGAGAACGTCCAAATTCCGGTAGGTCCATTACTTCATTTTTATAACCAAAATGACAACCTGGAAAGCTTCAATTTTCTCGCCCTTCGGGTAAATAAAAAGCACATGCAGGAAGTTCTTACAAAACTTGAAAATGAGCTTAAAGATATTCCAACGCGGAGAGAATTCAGCTACCAATTTATGGATGACTTGATTGATAAGCAATATACCTTCATTGCCGGCATACTGAAAATTACCAATTATGTTGCTTTATTAACCATTGGCATTGCCTGTATGGGAATGCTCGGACTGATTGCGTTAGCTGCAAAACGCAGGGTAAAGGAAATCGGTATCCGTAAAGTTTTAGGGGCTTCCGTTGCCGATATTACCGCCCTGGTATCCAAAGATTTTATAAAAATTATTCTTGCAGCAATTGTAATTGCAACACCTATTTCCTGGTATATTATGAACAAATGGCTGCAGGACTTTGCTTACCGGATAGAAATACGGTGGTGGATGTTTGCTTTAGCTGGCGTAGTCGTTATTTTGATAGCATTGGCAACAATAAGCTTCCAGGCGATAAAAGCAGCGGTTGCTAATCCTGTGAAGAGTTTGAGGACAGAATAACAGAACCATGATTTTTGGATTGGAAGGATTACACGGAAAATTGTCTGAACCTGGATTTGTGGGATGTTCGGGGGGTTGTGGGATTAAGGTCTATCGATTTTTTGCAGAAAAAAGTTCTGTTTAAATCTTCATAAACCTTCGGTCTTTGAGTCTTTGGGCGAAAAATAATAAAATTGATGACTGCATAAAACAAACATCATGTTCAAAAACTATTTCAAAACCGCCTTTAGAAATCTCTCAGGCAACAGAGTTTATGCTTTTATCAACATTGCAGGTTTAAGCCTTGGATTGGCGTGTGCTATGCTTATTATTCTTTACACAAAAGATGAAGTAAGTTATGATAGGTTTCACGCCAACGTTGCTAATATTTATCGTGTTACCATCAAGCGTATAAAACCCGACGGCAGCACTGATATGACAGGAGGTTTCAGTGGTTATTTTCAGGGACCGAAGTTTACAGCAGGCATACCGGAAATAAAAACTTTTGTTCGTTACCAGAGCCAGCAACGTGATGTGAAGCTGGGTACCGAAATAAAAAGCCAGGAAGTATATTATACTGATACGAGTTTCTTCTCAGTATTTTCCTTTCCATTAATCAGTGGCAATCCTGCAACTGCGTTACAGCATCGTAATTCAGTTGTTATTACTGAAGATATTGCTCTCAAATATTTTGGTACCACCAAAGGATTGGGCAAGCTGATGGAGATTAAAAATGAAGATAAGTTCGAACCCTATATTGTAACAGCTATTGCTAAAAAATCGCCTCAAAATTCTTCTATAAAATTTGATGTACTGCTGCCATTTAAAGTGCCTGCAGAAGAAGAAGCAAGCAATGAGAATTGGTTCAACTTTTTTTTAAACACTTTCGTTGTCCTAAGGCCAGGCGCAGATATAGCAAAGGTGGAAGCAAAAATGAAAAAGGTGTATGAAACAGATGCAAAGGAATCTATTAAAATGGTCGCGGAGAAATATGGTGATAAATCCCTCACTATTCACCAACTTCAACCTTTTACAAACATTCACCTAAGCAAAGATTATACTGCTGACAATGGCCTTGTAGATGGAAGTAATCCTGTATATTCTTATATTCTTTCAGGAATAGCCTTGTTTATTCTTTTGATAGCCTGCATCAATTTTATTAACCTTACCATTGCCCGATCATTAAAACGTGCCAAAGAAATTGGTGTTAGAAAGGTAGCAGGCGGAGACCGCAGGCAACTGGTTATACAATTCCTTGGCGAGTCTTTTGCATTATGTACAGCAGCTTTTATAATGGCTTTAGTGCTTGTACGTCTTGCATTGCCATCCTTTAATGAACTTACTAATAAATCCCTATCCTTTTCTTATCTTTTCGATGCTAAACTGGCTGCCGGATATTTTGTTTTATTTCTAATTACAGGACTTCTTGCAGGGTTCTATCCAGCTCTCGTTTTATCTAAGCTCAACCCTGTTCAAACTTTATATAACCGCATTAATTTATCCGGTAAAAACTATTTACAAAAAAGTTTAGTGGTATTACAATTTGCGCTTGCCACTATTCTCATCATTGCAACAGTAACTATCTATTCGCAATTTAATTTTTTAGTCAAAACAGATCTCAGCTATGATGACAGTAATACGATCATTGTAAATAAGTGGGGCATGACACGCGACAATGCAAAATTGTTTAAAGAAGAATTACTGAAAGAGCCTGGCATTACTGCTGTTGCTTTAAAAAATGGCGGCAGATGGGGAAGATTAGCAAGAATAAACGGGGAGACGGAAATTGATTTTGATTATGAGACTATTGATGAATCGTATCTGCCATTGTATAAAATACCCCTTGTAAAAGGAAGAAGTTTCTCAACCGATTTTCCTTCTGATTCTACAAAGTCTGTGCTTGTAAATGAAGCATTTGTAAAAAATGCACATTGGAAAGATCCTATTGGTAAAGAGGTTAATTTCTGGTACAATAACAATGAAAAATATACAGTTATCGGTGTTGTAAAAGATTACCATTTCCGGCCATTATCAGAAGAAATAAAGCCACAATTATTTACAATGAAACCAGCCAATCAATATGGAATGGCAGCGATTAAAATAAACCCGGGAACGGAAACAAGAAGCCTTAAACGGATTCAAACCGTCTTTAAAAAAATATTTCCATTAAGCCCTTATGATTACAAATTTAAAGACCAGGAAAACCTAAAGAATTATGAAGCAGAGGCAAAGTGGAAGCAGGTAATGATGTTTAGCGCTTTACTTACCATTTTTATCTCTTGTATCGGTCTCTTTGGCTTATCTGTATTGTCCGCTGAAAAACGCACCAAAGAAATTGGTATCAGAAAAGTACTCGGTGCATCAGTGGCATCTGTAGTCAATATTCTTTCCGTAGATTTTCTAAAATTAGTAGCAATTTCCCTGTTGATAGCTATGCCTGTTTCATGGTTACTTACTAATAAATGGTTGCAGAATTATCCTTATAGAATTGAACTAAGCTGGTGGATGTTTGCAGCAGCAGGCATATTGGTATTGTTAGTGGCTTTGACGACAGTGATATTCCAGGCAATAAAAGCAGCAATTGCTAATCCTATAAAGAGTTTGAGGACAGAATAGAACCACGATTTTTTGGATTAATCAATGGTTGTAAGGAAAGAAGGGATTTATTAAGAGAATTAATAAGAACCAACCATATACCTGCTACATTATGATAAAAAACTATTTAAAAGTTGCTTTTCGCAAATTGCGGAGCCATAAGGCTTTCACTTTCATTAATATTATTGGCCTTGCCATCGGCATGACAGCTTGTTTCCTCATCTACCTCTATGTAACTTTTGAATTAAGTTACGATACATTTCATACTAAGGCTGACCGTATTTACAGGATTGTGGCCGATATTAAAACTCCTACAGAAGTTATAAATGCAGGCGGTCCTTCGTGGGCTGTTCCGCCAAATGCAAAGGACGGATTTCCTGAAATTGAGTCTTTTGTTCGTTTAACTGGCGATAACTTATTAATACGAAAGGGAGACGTAAAGTTTCAGGAAGAAAACACTTTATTATGGCGATTCCCTACTGCTTAAACAGGTGCGCTATTATCCTTTGATACAACTAATAATTGTTGCGCTTTTTATTTTTATTATTGTTTATACAATTTCAGTACGAAATAAATCCACACAAAACCAGGTGTGGGCCGGCATGGCAAAGGAAACTGCACACCAACTGGGCACGCCTCTCTCCTCTTTACAAGGCTGGATAGAAATGCTAAAGGACAATGAAGGCAATGGAGAAATTGCTACAGAAATGGAGAAAGATGTTGATAGACTAAAGCTAATAAGCGACAGGTTCAGGAAAATTGGCAGTCCACCAAACTGGAAGAGGAAGATATAGTTGACCAAATAAAAAATATGGTTGATTACTTCAAAAGACGTGCTTCGGAAAAAGTAATTTTTAAAGTTAATGTCGTTAATAGCGATCCTGTTATTGCAAAAATATCTGCACCATTATTTGACTGGGTAGTTGAAAATTTTTTGAAGAATGCGTTAGATGCAATGGAAGGTAAAGGCTCGATCAATATTAAAATAAAAGAAGAAATTAATGATATACTTATTGATGTTACAGACAGCGGCAAAGGCATCAGTAAAAAAAATATAAACAAGGTTTTTAAGCCGGGCTTTACAACAAAAAAACGCGGCTGGGGTTTAGGGCTTTCTCTTTCTAAAAGAATAATTGAGCAATACCACAAAGGGCATCTAATTGTAAAACATTCTGAGCCGGGGAAAGGAACAACATTTAGAATTGTGCTTAATAAATAAAGAAATATTTTTGCATAAATGCCCAGGTGGCGAACCTGCCTGCCGGCAGGCAGGATTGGTAGACGCAATTAATATTAATTTTGTATCACATTTATGCAATAAGAAGCTTAAGTAGAAATTATATTTACGTCGGAATGACAAATAATGTAGAAAAGAGAATAAAGCAACATAATAAAGGAGAAAATAGATCTACAAAAGCTTATTTACCTTTTATTTTCTTATTTACTCCGAAGCGTTAGAAACAAGAAAAGAAGCAAGAATTAGAGAAAAATATTTTAAATCAGGAATGGGAAAAGAGTTTTTGAAGAAAATTCAATAATGCCCAGGTGGCGAAATTGGTAGACGCACTACCTTGAGGTGGTAGCGCTGGAAACGGCGTGCTGGTTCGAATCCAGTCTTGGGCACATGGAAAAGCTCCGAATATTCGGAGCTTTCTTTTTTTGTTCTTCCTCTGTAATCATTGTCGGTCTACATAGGTGTTGTGTTGAAATTTATTTTACAATTATGACATAGCAGGAATATGACCAATACCACCATCAATTACATATTCAGAACCTGTAATAAATGAAGCATCGCTGGAAGCAATAAACAGAATGAGTTTTGCAACATCAGTAGCGGTGCCAAATCGTTTTAAAGGGATGCGCTGTTGTATGACTCCTGCCATTTGTTCCAATTCTGCAATAGGAAAACCAACTTTCCCAAAAATTGGTGTTTGGATTGGTCCAGGGCTTACCGCGTTTACTCTTATCCCTTTAGGTGCTAATTCAAAACTTACGCTACGGGTTAATGAATTTACGGCTGCCCGTGTAGCATTGTAAACTGATGTGCCTTCGAACGAAGCTGTGGTAGCCCCTAATGCAGAAATTAGAATGACAGAAGCATTGTCATTAAGTATTGGTAGAAATTTTTGAAGTGTGAAGAATACGCCTTTGAGGTTTACATTGAGAATAGAATCATAACTTTCTTCCGATACCGCTTCAAAAGGAACTAGCGAAAATATTCCTGCATTGATAACGAGAATATCAACTTTGCCAAGTTGTTTCTTAGTGCTGTCAATTAAAGCGTCAATTTGAGAAAGTTTTGACTGGTCGGACACTACACCGATTGCTCCTAATTGTTTTGCAGCCTCTGTAACAAGGTTCTCATTTCTTCCGGTAATAAGAACCTTTGCTCCTTCGTTAATAAATTCTTGTGCTGTGGCGAAACCGATTCCGCTATTACCACCTGTGATTACTGCTGTTTTGTTGAGTAACTTTTGCATTTTGTGTTTTTAATTGTTTATTATTTAATAATTAATTGTTCTTGACTTTTATTAAACGATCATACCTGCGGTCAGATTAAAAATAGTTCCGGATATTGCACTGCCTTCATCAGAAGCTGCAAACACTGCTGCGTTTGCAAGCTCCGAGAGTGTTGTTAACTGTTTTCTATGTGTATTTCCTGCATACATAGTGTGAAATTGTTCCAAGGTTATTCCGTGTGCTTTTCCCTGAATCTCCCACACTTCATCAATAAGCGGAGTTGCAGGAATGCCGGTAGTGAGTAAGCAAACAGACCATACTCCCTGCTGTCCGCACTCAACAGATAAAGAGCGGCAGAGTGCTTCAATTGCAGACCATGCTGGTACCATACCACCAACAAAAGGCGGACTTATATGACTTGCGTTTGGTGTATGCATGAGAATCACTCCATGACCTTGCTTCACCATTTGGCTTGCAGCTGCTTTAGCAGTTATGAAATGTGATTGTGTATAGGTTGTAATAGGCAGAGAAAAAGTTTTAAGCGAGAGTTCAGTGAGTGGGATTCCCTGAATTCCTTTTTGCGGGATGCCGATAGCGTTAAAAGAAATATCAACCTTTCCTTCTTTTTTAATGACGTCGCTTAAATGCTTGTTTACCGCATCTTCATCAAGGGCATCCACTTGCTCCGTTTCAATGTCTCCTTCACTCAATGAAACTTCATCGGCTATAACTTTTAGCTTGTCCAAAGTCCGTCCGGTTAAAAAAACTTTCGCACCTTCCCGTGCAAAAGATTTAGCAATTGCAGCTCCCACGGTACCATTGCCATAAACTACCGCAACCTTATTCTCTAATCTACCCATAACTAATTCTTTAATTTTATGAAGCAAAGGAACTGCCTAAATTCTACTTTGATCGGGTGTAAAATAGACAATATAATAGGTTGATTTGGACAAAGTAAAATATTATCTTTGTGTTATAAAAACAGCAATGGTTTTAGCCTATAAAGTAACAGCAAGTCTTCGTTGTATTCGTTCGATAATTCTCCAACGTGAGGCACACTAAAAAAATAATACCCTTGATAGCATTGACTTTCAGGGATATTTTAGTTACTGGGGCGAACCGGGGACGGTTTAAACCATCTAGGAGATCTATGTCAGCATAAATTAAAATAAGTAATAAATAACAGCTGCACTTACTGATATCCCTTTGCCTGTAAATTAAAAAGCTCCGGATACTTTCCATTCTTTTTTAATAATTCTTCATGGCTTCCAATTTCCAATAGTTCACCTTTATTTAAAACCAAGATACGGTCTGCCATTCGCACAGCTGAAAATCTATGCGAAATAAGTACTGATGTTCTTCCCTTTGTCAAATCAACAAATCGTTGAAACACTTCATACTCTGCTCTTGCATCAAGGCGGCTGTAGGCTCATCTAATATCATTAATTGTGCATCTCTCATGTAGGCCCTTGCCAGTGCTAATTTTTGCCATTCGCCACCAGATAACTCAATTCCTTCATTAAAGCGGCGACCTATAGGCTGATCATAATTATCCTGGTATTTTTCAATCAACAAATTTGCAAAGCTTTGCTCCGCAGAGGTCTTAATAAGCTGACCATTTTCCTTTTCATTGATATTACCTGTTGCAATGTTTTGTGCTATAGTCATTTGATAACGCAATCAGTCCGAGCATTCCCATACAGGCAATGCCAATGGTTAATAAAGCAACATAATTGGTAATTTTCAGTATGCC
>Ga0181471_100383_pt1 | contig 14518 bp, 13 predicted proteins | sample InSIn5gowninarea_FD_119083 | JGI IMG/M metagenome (GOLD analysis project Ga0181471, IMG submission 119083) | Clean room microbial communities from NASA Spacecraft Assembly Facility at Jet Propulsion Laboratory, Pasadena, California, USA -... ...
TAAAAATATAATTATAATTTTATTATGAATATGACATTGTTTTAGACATAAAGTCTAAAGAAAGTTAAACATTTTATGATTTTAATTTTTTTCCATTCACTATCATTTAATTATGGTTAGGGAATCTTTGCTTAATTTGTAATTTTGGATGAATACAAATTTAGTCATGGTTAAGGAGCTAGCTCCTCCACTAATTATCTTTTCTAAGAACCCCTCAAAGGGAATTAAGAGGTGAACTTCATCATATAATTTAAAGAAGATAAATGAACAAGTCTCTTTGACCGATGCAAAAGAAGCAACATAGTGGGCACCATTGGAACCTACAAAAGCATCAATTCAATTGGTTAATTGGACATAAAAAAAATAGATCAACGAAGGTCTAAATGACCTTACGTTCACACATCCCAATAAGCAATTGAGTATTATTACCTTTGGTGATGACAAAATTATAAAGGTTTGACATCTGAAACATTATATTGTGACAAAGTTGCAAAGCTTGCAAATTTTAAGTTGATAAATCTAATGATGCAACAGGTATGGGATGTTGTTACTGGTGCAAGGCATTGTATTTTTGAAGGTCACGAAGCACTTGTGTATTATGTAGTCCCTCATTATAAAGAAAACATTTAGGTATGAGTTCTTTGTCATGATTATGATTTTTTTATACAACTAGAGGAATGCTCGTTTTCCAGAAAGACACTTATTTCATCGATATAATGATAGCTCAAATTGACGCTTTTTTTTGGCCTCTTTTCATGCATCAATTTATCTTTTCGACTGCTAGTGATGGCAAGATAAAGGCTTGGTTATATGATTTGATTGGTTCAAGGGTTGATTATGATGCTCTTAGTCATTGGTGCACTATAATGTCTTATAGTGTCGATGGGACAAGGTTGATTCATCATGTCATTTTAGTTGTTGCTTCATGCCATGCATTATTTCTATTCTTGATTTACTAGCTCTACAATATATTGAGAATACAAACATTAGGAACTTGATGCAAGATCTTCTCACGTGGAACAAGCAAAGAAGGAGAGTCTTATTTTGTTGAATGGAATTAGAGTGAGGGTGTTATAAAGCGTACTTATCAAGGATTTTGTAAGTGCTCTATGGATATTATCCAACTTGATACGACTAACAACCAATTTTTTGCTACTAGAGATGAGTATCTGATCAAGTTTTCAGACATGGACAATCTACATCCGTCATGGTCTGAGATGGCATTGAATACCCTTCCAGAATTTGATAAAGTTTTGTCTTCAATTTCAATAAAGCAAATATCTCATAAAGTAGTAATGCATTCTACTAAAGAAGAACCAACACAACTTACACCTACCAACATAGCTTATTCATCTCGTGACTATAAATTGTGTTGTACAGATAGTAGTCAAGCTTGCAAGGGAGGCTTTTGCCATTTAAATATGACTACAATTATTTTGTCTCATACAAAGCTCTAGCATGAACTGAGAGAGATTCCAAGGTCTACAATTTAGAATTGCATTTGGCTTAGATTTTGTTCAATGCTATGATATGTATGAAGAGTGTGTTTGCTATGATTTTTTTTGAACATGCATTCAATGAAGGAATATTATGAAAGAAATTGTTCTCTAACATAATCTGTTTTTTGTAATTTGCCTTGTTAAAAGTATTCTCAATTTAAATACTGGTTCACTTAAGCAACAACCTTTTTTGGGTGATCACTTAAGCATCAATCATTTATTCTTTAGAATTGTTTTCTTATTTTTTCTTATGTTAATTATGAATTGTGAATTTTTACTTTTATCTTCCTAACGACGTTCCTTTGCACCTTCTAGTGCAATTTCTAATCTTAGTTCAACTCTAAAGAATGGAAACCAATATCTTTCACATTGACGATGAGTATATTTTAATGAAGTACGAAAAAAAAGTCAATGAAATATTCATTATTAGGTCTTTTTGTGTTTTCTACAGTAGTCTACTAAAAGTCAATTTTGCATTGTTGGGATGGTGAAATTCAATTGTTAGTATTGTGTTTTTTGGGTGCCTTGGGGGATTCTTACAACTCCAAATTGACCTATGACATTAATGACATCCAATTCAAAATATTTTCCAAAGTTTTATGTTAGATTTGGTTCATTAAATTCAAAGCATGCATTGTAAAAAAATATGTATTTCATTAGTTATTTATCTTGCTTCTATTTTTATGATAAATTCGATTAATTCACCTTTATGTGCATTAAAAAGACTGCAAACCTACACATAGGACCATGGACTCATTACATTTCACTCTATGTTAATACCCCTCTTCCAAAATTGTGTTGCAACATCATTATTTGGTATGTATGTGAATAATCTCATATATCTAACAATCGTGAGATGGGGGTGGTATTTAAGGAATTACTTGTAATAAAAGCTTTACCGGCCTTAAACCTAGGTTTGGGATGTCAAATGTGTTGAATTTTTATGTTAAATTTGAAGATTTTTATTGGTGGAGAGGAGACTAGCAGTGTTGACATGGAGCAAATTGCATAACATATAGGATTTACAAATTAATCACGAGCTACTCTTAATTTTCCCCTCATACGCTGGTTGTGTCTTATTATTTTCCCCTTACAATTATAGACAGTGGATTATAGTATGTATAATGGTACAAGTGCCTTATTTGAATATATGCAGGTTAGGCAAACTAGTCTATGCCAATAAATTTACTATGGATACCATCCACAAATGTGGGGAAGCACCCTTTGGGTTTCCCCATTATAGCCCAAGGGGTTTGCTCAAGTGGTTATTGCCAATGTTATTGGTCATTTATCTAGTTCCATGCCATCAAGTGCCTCGATTGAATCTTCTTGAATTAGACACACTAGTCTACACTAACGAGTTTACTGGGGATGTTATCCACATGATGGTTCTTAGTTTTGTACATCAACAATGGATAAAATATCGGCTAAAAGGATTCTAATCCATACCTTATGACCTATCTTTTCCATTTTATGAATGAACTATGTCACCAAACTCTCCAAAACGCTTGAAGGTAGAATGAATGTTTTCTTTATGATATTTTATGTTTTTATTATTATTAAAGATTAAAATTTTACATATTCAAAGTTTTTGTATATGTAAGATAGAAGGATCGGTACTATAATTAAAATTTGGTACCGATAGTTTATTTCGGTACCATCCACTTGTTTCGGTACCTGTGTTTGTAACAACATATGATCCAAGTTTTGGGACTCTCGAAGGATATAGCCAACAATGACTTGTACGTGGCCAACAACTATTCGAAGACCCTTCCACGTAGTCCAAGCCATAATAATGTAGTAATTAAAGGTGCCAAATATCCAGGGAAGAAAGATGAAGTCAACAAGAAGATAGCTCAATTCGACATTTGTGGGTTTCATACCTCTTCTTGAACCTTTCATGTCATGAAAGAGGCAAAGGAACGATGGCTTGTGACTGAAACCATTATGATCAAAACATAAACATTGTATTTAATAATACCCTATTTTTCTGAACTGATTTCCAAGAGCTATTATAAAAGCTCGATTGTAATAGAAAGAAAAAAGTTGTTGATGTTAGATTAAGCATAGCAAGTATAGAATAGAGCGGATACTAGATAAATAATACAAACCTTACGCTGATGTAAACTCCTGTACTGTTTCATGATGAAATCAATACACGTTTAAGTTGGCTTATTAAGAATTTACTGTGTTTTATGAGTTGAAGTATCAGTACTTGAAGAAGTGCTCTGTATAAATCGTAGATCTCAGGAAGGATACACCGCTGGGGGCCCCACCATCGGGTAGTACCCTTTCTTCTCTTTTATTTTTCTTCGTTTCAGTTTATGTACATTCCATTTGCTTAATATATTTTTCTGTTACTGTATGTGTTATAAATACTTTGTTTTTCTGTGTTTATAAATAAATAAATTTAGATTTCATATTCATGGGTTTAACGACTCAAAGTTAGCTAGACCTTGAACATAATTTAGATAATCAAATAAATATTTCTCATAGGCTTTTTAATTTATGTTAAATATTACTAAAACTATAGAGGAGTTAGAGAGTTCCTAGTTCACAATCTCACAAGATATTGATCTTGTTGATGCACATGACCACGATAGGCAATGTAGAAATGATGTAAATTAAAAATAGATTTCTAAAAATCCTTATTTAAATCAGTTAGTTAGATATATGTGTTTAGAGGAGCTCTATGTTTCTAAGATAGTGTTCTGTAAAATTCTAGTTTACTAAGTCTTTTATTTCCTGTAGATTACACACTTGTGTGTTATAAGCTAGGAATCATAACATGTTAAAGTTTGCCAAAAAGACATTGAAATTAATATCTAAGACTTTTCATACAGTCTGTAGAACATAAACTTCGGAATACTTTCAATTGATTTGTGGCACACTAACTTGTTAATTTCATAGTTTAAAATTTAAATTTAGTTTCTCTTTGAATATCTTTTTCGTGATTTTTGATTCCTATTAAAGTAATACTCATACCTTTTGAAATTAGTCTTTAGAATAGGATCGTAATCTGAAAAAAAATGAAGTCCTAATTTAATACTGTCAACACGGGTTTGAGCTTACTAGTAGGAATTAAACCAGTTTATTAAAAATATTTACTATAAATTTTGACATAGATTTATGCTTATAATAGCTTATTGAAAAGTGTGTATTTATCTTTTTAAAATAGTTTGTCTTTTATTTTTCCTTGTATTATTTATTAGAAACTTAGAGACTAAAATATCAAAAGAATTGTAAAAGATATCTTGTCTAAGACTTAACAACTTTCAACCTCCTAAAAAAAAGGAACCACTTTACTTCCTACAGATTAATTTTTAATAGAAGTTTAATTTACTTTTGATTTTGGTTGGATAACTCCCTTCTATGAATTCAACTTTGATCATGTAACTTAGTTCAATTCTTGTACTCTTAAATTTCTAAAATTATAAATATAAGTTTAAAAAGTAGAAAGTACTTGGTTCGACATATATAGTGATAGTGCCTCAAAGTTTACAAACCTTTGGTTGATAATTTAATGTACAGAAATTAATCACATATAAATAAACTATAATTTTTTGCACCATTGGCGGGGAAGCGCTAATTAGACCAAAATCTGTTAGGGTAAGTTGTTTTATGTGATTTTAAATTACACATCTAAGAGGAGGAAAAACGGTAAGATGAGAGAAAAACCGTAGGAATCTCTGCATTCGCCTTGGTGAGTTTTTCCAAAACTTAGATTGTTCTCTTTATATTTAGATTAGATTTTTGTTCATTAGTTATGTACATTCCTTACCAGTAAACTTGGAGATCCCAAGAGTAAAATTAGAGACTTTAAACCTAGAGATGCTAAAGGTAGGTTCATTAAATCTACAAGCAAAATTCCATCTGATTTATATGGAAACAGAAAAACATCCCCAACTAACCCTGCTCAAAGGTATGTGCATAGTAAGTTTCAAAGAGGACAGAGTTCCATGTCTAAGATAATTGAATCTCAATCTATAATACAATAAGTTGAAACATAATCTGAGACTCATAGTGAACAAAAAGAAGATATACAACAATTTGAATCTACTATAGAACGACCTATAGAAAATCCTCGAAAAGGCCATACGATAATTGAACAGATTATATATCCAAAAAACAATCACAAGTTCTCTTGAAATTTTATCAAATGTGGTGTTATCGCAAGAAGAAATAAGAGTTGTAGAAACGCAAGAAGAAATACCTTTTGTTGCTCGTGTTAATCCCCTTACAAAACTATCTTCATCTAGTTGGGATACAATGCTTGAGCGAAGAAATGTTAGTTTTTTTGGTAATATGGCAAAGGAGGAAGAGAGAGTAGACGATGAGGGACATGAAGATGATCAAACATTTGGATTCCCTGTCCTAAACTTAGAACAAAACGTCAATATGAAACTTATATCAATCCTTCAGTCTTACCAACTTTTCATGGTATGTTAGCTGAGGATTTAGATGCATTCTTATTTGAATTTGACATCTTGTGTAGAAGCTATAACTATGTTAATGATGCCCAAAAACTGAAATTATTACCAACCGCTCTAAAAGATGTTGCTTTAAGATGGTTTATGGGATTAGGGGAGTATACTATTAGAACATGGGATGAGATAAAGAGTTATTTTCTTAAAAATATCGAGATTATTGTAAATCTAAGGATTCAAGGAAAGATATTTTTAAGATGCAGCAACAAGAAGACGAGAGTCTCGAATATTATGTAGAGAGATTCTTGTATAACTTTCAGAGATCTAAACAAAGGTTAAACAATAATATAATTAGAACCATTTTTCTCAAAGGAATACAAGATGAGTACATAGATATACTTAATCTTATGGGCTCTGGTGATATTTCCCAATTATCTTCTGAGGACATTTGTACAATTTGTAGGAAATATTCAGGAGGTAAAGCCAAAATTGGAAAGGGAATTAGGGATACAAGAATAAGTAAATCAACTTTGAGAGGTGTAACAAGGGTGGAATTGGGAAATCTTCTAGAAAATTTTAAAATAAACATCCTTGGAACCCTTAGCTCACAGTTGGATACAATTACGATAAAGAATAACAAGACGAGGATAATACAATTTTGACTATATTTTGCTCAAAATATAGGGAACTCCATCCATTAAGAGAATGCCCATTATATTTTGTAAGTCTATGTGGTCTTTGTACATATGATCATAAAACATAAAACTGTCCTTCATTTCCTGAACTTTAAGCAATTTCTAAGGAGGAAATGAGGCATTTGAAATATCTTCTCAACCTGTACAAAGACCACCATGGCAACTAAGAACACTAGGAGGGCCACACAGACTGAAAGAGTTACAAAATTTTACATCATATAATGCTTACCCCCAACAATGGAACACTCAAGTAGCTTGGTAGGCATGGCCTACACAAAATGTACAAACTCGGCCATTGCAACAAGGACGGAGAGGACAATCCTATGGGAATTTACCACCTCAACAATATCGTTATTACATGTATCCACAATTTACTCAACAATACTCTCAATCAAATTCTACTCAACCAATAGTTCCTCAATTTCAACAACATCAACCGCTTCAGTGACCTAATACTCAAAATCCTTCGAGACCAGCTCAACTACCAACACAACTAATTGCTAACCTGAATAATAGAGTAGCTCAATCTGCTTATAATGGTGAATTACAAACTCTTCCAACCTATGCTAGTACTTCATTACCAATACATCAAGTTCAACTTAGGTCAAGAAATGTTTTACAACAAAAAAAAACCTACAGTTGTCATTGAAGAGTGACTTGAAGAGGAGGTAACTCCTAATCAATCATCTAAGAAAAATCAATCTGACAATGTAACTATTCTTACTGCACCAATAACTCCTATTTCATCTTCAGAACAATAATAGGTATGTAAATAACAAGCCCAACCCTTAAAGACTCCTCCTTATCCTTAAAGGCTGGCTATTGAAAAACTTGTTATTCTTCCTGAATTTGATTTAAAAGCTCAGCTAAGAAACATTTGTGTGAAAATGCCCTTACTGCAAGCATTAAAAGATATACCTATCTTTGTAAAAACAATTAGGGAGTTATGTATTAATAGACCTAGAGGAAAAAGAAAGTAGCCTACAACAATTCAAGTAGGAGGACAAACATCAACAATAATGTCCAGTCAATCAATAATAAACAAATATGAAAATCCCAGAAATCCAGTAGTGACTGCTTATCTTAATAATATTCATATACCAAATACTTTAGTTGACTAAGGGGCTTCTATAAACATCACGACTATCACCACTTTGGAAGCATTACAATTAAAAAATCTTCGACCTGCACCAATAATATTAGAACTAGCAGTTAGATCTAAACTTAAACATGTAGATATTCTAGATGATGTCATGGTATCCATAGTATCATGAGAGTATCCTATATATTTTATGGTTATACAACCCAAACTTATGGATGGACACCCTATGATCATAGGAAGACCTCGGTTAGTTACAGTTGATGCCTATATCAGAAGACCTCGGTTAGTTACAGCCGATGCCTATATCAATTGTAGAAAATGAGAAATGACCATTTCTAATGGTTTATCTACAAAGAAAGTTATCTTGCATTCACCTACTCAACTTACAACAAGTAATTTTTTATGGTTAGAAGACCCTTATGGAAATGAATAAATAGAACAATCTCTACTAAATGTTGAACAAACTAGAGAATTACAAGAACAAACAGAGGAAAATATACTCGACCAATTTCTCTCTACGAATTATTATGAAAATCTAGATTATCGTGATATTCTTGAACCTGTCAATGAATATCAACATATTTTTAGTAATTAGTTCCAAGAGAGTTCTGATTTAACTAAACCATTAACTTCTTCTATATTTGTTATAAGTGAAAGTTCATATACTTGTATCATGCCTGCAGAAATAAGCCCAGAAAAATTCTTATACATGAATTCTAAGCTTGATTCTGATTAACAAAAGCAACTTATCCAAGTGTTACAAAAGCAAACTGGGGCATTTGCTTGGGAGTATAAAGGTATGCATGGAATACATCCTGATATCTGTATACAACATATCTATACTCAAGAAAATGTAAGGGCTATCACACAACCACAACGTAGAATGAATCTTATTTTAAAGGACATAGTGAAGGAAGAATTACAAAAACTTCTAAATGCTAATTTCATTTATTGAATCTCTGATAGCAAGTGGGTTTCACCCCCTGTTATTGTACCTAAAAAGAATGGAAAGTGGAGGGTGTGTGTATATTTTAGAGAATTAAACAAAGCAACTTTAAGGGACCACTTTCCTTTACACTTCATTAACGAGGTATTGGATACTTTATCAGGAAAATAATACTTCTCCATTCTTGATGGATATAGTGGATATATCTAGATACAAAATGCATTGGAAGATCAAGATAAAACTACTTTTACATGTCCTTGGGGAACATTTCCATACAAAGTTTTACCTTTTGAATTATGCAATGTTCCCACAACTTTTCAAAGAGCAGTCCTTGGATTTTTTCTGATTTAACACACAATTGTGTGGAGGTTTACATGGCTAACTTTATGGTTTATGGAACTACTTTTGAAGAAGCCCTTGAAAACTTAGAAAAAGTTCTAGTAAGGAGCTAAGAAACTAACCTTGCTTTGAGCCATGAAAATTGTAAAATGATGCTAACAAAAGGTATAGTACTTGGTCACCATATTTCATCCATGGGTATCAAAGTAGATCTTGTTAAAATAGAAGTTATTTCCAGACTCCCTCCACCACAATCACAAAAAGAAGTAAGAAGTTTTTTAGGACATGCTGGTTACTATAGGAGATTTATTGAAAATTTTACCAAAATAGCCACTCCTACATTTAAACTTCTTACCAAGGATTTATATTTTGATTGGGATTCACAATGTCAAATTGTTTTTGAAACATTGAAGGAGAAATTGTCTAAAACACGAGTATTTCGAGGACCAAACTGGTCCCTTCCTTTTCATATCTCGACAGATGCCTTAGATACAACCCTTGGAGTTGTTTTAGGACAAAAATAAAATCAGATTACTTATGTTATTTACTACATTAGTAAAAATTTAACACCTATTGAATGTAACTATACTGTGATGGAAAAATAATTCCTAGCCGTGGTATATTCAATAAACAAATTTAGACATTATATCACATGCTATGAAATCTTTATACATACATATCATTTTGCCATTAGATTTCTTATAAATAAACCAATCACTAATGGTAGAGTCACTAGGTGGTTACTTCTATTACAAGAATTTAATATTATTATTGTTGATAGGTCAGGAAAATAAAACTTAGTAGCTAATTTTCTTTCTAGAATTAATCATGAAGGAGAAATGAACCTAATATGTGATGATTTTCCAAATGAACATTTATTTGCTCTTGTTGTTATATCCCCATGGTTTGTAGACTTAGCTAATTATTTAATCACATGGAAACTACCTCAACATCTCTCACCTAGAGAAAAACAAAAAAATATTAAATTAAGTGCCAACTATTCATGGATAGAAGGTGATCTCTTTCGTACATGACCTGACTTGATTATTAGAAAATATGTACAAGAAGATGAAATGTTTGACATCCTTAAAGCATGCCATGATGAACCACGTGGAGGTCACTTTGTTGACAAAAGGATTGCTCACAAAGTCCTCCACTTGGGTTATTATTGGCCCACACTTTTTAAAGATGCCAAAACATGTGTTAAAAGTTGTGATAGTTGTCAAAGAATGGGAAGTCCAGTTCAATCTAATGAAATGCCCTTACAACCTCAAGTATTAATTGAACCTTTTGAAAGATGGGATTTAGATTTTGTATGTCCAATTGCACCTATGTCAAGAAAGAAAAGATATATTCTTGTTTCTACTGATTATGTTACAAAATGGGTACAAGCAAAAACTCTTTATCAAGCTAATGAACAAACTTTTGTTGAATTTGTATTTGAAGATTTTTTCACTCATTTTGGTGATCCCAGGGAAATTGTTACAGATCAAGGAACACAATTTATGTCAGAGCTAGTGAAGTCAATTACGCAACAGTACAAAATCATACATAAAACTTCTTCCCCTTACCATCCACAGGCAAATGAATAGGTGGAATCTACTAATAAAGTGCTAGAAGCTATTTTGACAAAGACAATCCGATCTAATCATAAGGACCGGGCAAATAGATTTCCTGAGGCACTTTGGGCCTATAGAACAACATGGAGAAATACAACTGGTTATACAACTTATGAATTGGTTTATGGAAAATGAGTGTTATTACCAATTGAATTTCAAATAAAAACTTTTAGAATGGCAACTCAACTTGGTGTGGATTTGTCGAAGGCTCAAGAACAAAGAACGTTACATCTTAATGAATTAGATGAAGTAAGACAAGATGCGGTTCAACATACTATTTTGGTTCAAGAACAACAAGCTAAATGGCATGATATTCATTAAAAAGAAGAAATTCCAACAAGGTGACTGGGCTCTTTTTTTTATTGACTATTCGAAGATTTTAAAGGTAAGCTCACTACTCGTTGGATGGGTCCTTATGAGGTAGAAACAATGTTTGATAAAGGTGCAGCTAGAATTAAAACATTAGATGATCAACCAATTTCTTTCATAGTGAATGGTCATAGACTCCGGTTATATCATAACCCTCTTAAAAGAAGAATTTGTTCAGAATGTTCAAGAACATGCATAACTGGAATCACTGAATGGGGAGGATTCTCCCCATGTCCCACCTTCTTAAAAATTGATAGAATTTTAGATATATATATATATATCTATAGTAGTCTCCATCATTTGAGGTTAATTAAACTCTTGATTTGTCAAGAGCTAAAGCAACGAAATGAAAATTGGGAGGACTTTTTGGCACAACATGCATTTGGTCCTCAACACCAAAATGTCATGCCACCTCAACATCAAGAACCACCAGCTATTTAAGGGAAAATGTGTATGTCAAGGCAATTGGCAGCCCACTATAAAGTATCGATGATGGGGCAAGGTTTATTATTAAAGTACGCAAAGGAAAGAGATAGGGAACATTAGGGTTAAGCTCTAAGAAAATTACTAAAGTAGTAGGTTGAAAACGAGTAATATCTAGTTCTTCTCCTGAAGATAGTTAGGCCAGAGCCCGTCTCCCATATCAACTGAAATTCTATAAAGAATAACCAGAAGCATGAAACGACAAAAGCTCCAGGAGAAACCATAAGCCAAACTTCAAAGGCAATAATTGAGATTGAAGAAGATAGTCTACATGACCAGCCAAGTCCAGACAAAGAAAAATAAGGTAACATGTGTGATGATGAGTTTTAAATTCAAGAACATTTTCCTTCTCCAAATTAATCATATCAGTCTCCTTATAAAGAGAAAAACACTTGAGTAGAAAAATCTCGAGTATACTTGATAGAAGGGTTAGAATATGTAGAGAACAAAGCTTATGGAAAGCTTAAAAAGAAGAACATGAAATTGAAAGGTTTAGGAACCAAAGTGCGAACATGCATAATGCAATCAAAAGGTTTAAAAGGAGAAATAAGAAGATTAGTGATATCACTTTGAAATGGATCAAGAAATATAAATTTCAAGTAGCCAAGACAAAGGTATTGAATAATAAGGTTAGAAATCTCAGAATTGAAGTTGGAACTTCAGGAGGAAATTTGAATATCCTTGCTAGTGTCATTTCTTTACATCAAGTATAGCAGTTGATATGTCAAAATTTTGGTCAATTTTGCAGTTTTGCAGTTTCTTTTGAGTTTGCATATGGGACATGCAAAGTCTCAAGTCTAGCAGAGTGATGGTTCTTAGTTTTGTACATCAACAATGGATAAAATGTCAGCTAAAAGGATTCTAATCCATACCTTTTCACCCATCTTTTGCCATTTTACGAATGAACTATGTCACAAAACTCTCCAAAATGCTTGAAGGTAGAATGAGTGTTTTATTTATGATATTTTATGTTTATTTATGATTAAAGATTAAAATTTTATATATTCTAAGTTTTTGTATATGTAAGACAGAAGGACTGATACTATAATTTAGAATTGGAGTTGGAACTTCAGGAGGAAATTTGAATATCTTCGCTAGTGTCATTTCTTTATATCAAGTATAGCAACTGATATGTCAAAATTTTGGTCAATTTTGCAGTTTCACAGTTTCTTTTGAGTTTGCATATGGGACATGCAAAGTCTCAAGTCTAGGGGAGTGATGGTTCTTAGTTTTGTACATCAACAATGGATAAAATGTCGGCTAAAAGGCTTCTAGTCCATACCTTATCACCTATCTTTTGCCATTTTACGAATGAACTATGTCACAAAACTCTCCAAAATGCTTGAAGGTAGAATGAATGTTTTATTTATGATATTTTATGTTTATTTATGATTAAGGATTAAAATTTTATATATTCTAAGTTTTTGTATATGTAAGACAGAAGGACTGGTACTTTAATTCAGTTTTGGTACCATTTATTCATTCTGCTACCGATAGTTTATTTCAGCACCATCCACTTGTTTCGGTACCCATGTTTGTAGCAGTGTATGATCCAAGTTTTGGCACTCTCGAAGGATATAATGAGCAATGACTTGTACATGGCCAACAACTATTCGAAGACCCATCCACGCAGTCCAAGCCATAATAACATAGTATTTAATGGTGCCAAATGTCTAGGGAAGAAAGATGAAGTCAACGAGAAGATAGCACGATTCAACAGTTGCGGGTTTGATACATCTTCTTGAACTTTTTGTGTCATGAAAGAGGCAAAGGAATGATGGCTCGCTAGCTGAAACCATTATGATTAGAACATAAAGACTGTATTTAATAATACCCTGTTTTTTCTGAATTGATTTCCAAGAGCTATTATAAAGATCGATTGTAATTGAAAGAAAAAGGTCATCGATGTTAGATTAAGCATAACAAGTATAGAATAGAGCTAATACTAGATAAATAATAAAGACTTGATGCTGATGTAAACTCATATACTGTTTCATGATGAAATCAATACAAGTTTAAGTTGCCTTATTAAGAATTTATTTTGTTTTATTAGTTGAAGTATGAGTACTTGAAGAAGTCCTATGTATAAATCGTAGAGATCAGGAAGAACACACCGTTGGGGGGGCCATCATCGGGTAGTACCCTTCCTTCTCTTTTATTTTTCTTGCTTTCAATTTATGTACATTCTAGTTGACTTAATTATTTTTCTATTACTGTATCTGTTATAAATACTCTGTTTTCGTGTGTTTATAAATAAATAAATTTAGATTTCAGATTTATGGGTATAACCACTCAAAGTCAACCAAACCTTGAAAATAATTTAGATAATCAAATAAAAATATATCATAGTCTTTTTAATTTTATGTTAAATAATACTAAAACTAGAGAGGAGTTAGAGAGTTCCTGGTTCATAATCTCACAAGATATTGATCTTGTTGATGAACATGACCAAGATAGGTAACATAGAAATGATGTAAATTAAAAATAGATTTCTAAATATCCTTATTTAATTGAGTTAGTTAGATATGTGTGTTTAGAGGAGCTCCATGTTTCTAAGATAGTGTTCTATAAAATTCTAATTTACTAAGTCTTTTATTTCTTGTACATTACATACTTGTGTGTTATAAGCTATGCTAGCATGTTAAAGTTTGTCAAAAAGACATTGAAATCAATATCTAAGACTTTTCATAGAGTTTGCAAAACATAAACTTAGGAATATTGTCAATTGATTTATGCAACACTGACTTGTTAATTTCATAGTTAAAATTTAAATTTAGTTTCTCTTTGAATATATTTTTCGTGATTTTTGATCCATGTCAAAGTAATACTCATACCTTTTGAAATTAGTATTTAGAATATGATCATGAAAAGAATGAAGTCCTAATTTAATACTGTCAATAATGGTTTGAGCTTAATAAAAGGAATTAAGTCAACTTAATAATAGTCTCGACTATACGTTTTAATAATAAACCTTGCCCCATCATCGATACTTTATAGTGGGCTGCCAATTGCCTTGACATACACATTTTCCCTTAAATA
>Ga0181471_100281_pt2 | contig 14494 bp, 14 predicted proteins | sample InSIn5gowninarea_FD_119083 | JGI IMG/M metagenome (GOLD analysis project Ga0181471, IMG submission 119083) | Clean room microbial communities from NASA Spacecraft Assembly Facility at Jet Propulsion Laboratory, Pasadena, California, USA -... ...
GGAATTATGTAAAAGAACAAGAGCAGACAGAGATACTTCAAGCAATTGATCAAGCAAAATCTCATAAATTAAAAGAAATAAAAAGTCGAGTTAGTGAACACATTAATTATTTTCAAATTAGGCTAGTACTTGCAATGCAAGCAAGATTACAAAAACAGGGTGATTAGAGTGGATAAGGAAATTGTACTCGAAAAAGAATTAGAAAAACATTTTCAATTTACTTCCTTTCGTGAAGGACAAAAAGAAATAATTCAAGATGTGCTAAATGGAAAGAATGTACTTGGTATATTGCCAACAGGATCAGGCAAATCAATCTGTTATCAATTACCGTCTGTGTTGCTAGAAGGGTTAACGATAGTCATATCCCCTTTAATATCATTAATGATTGATCAAGTTAAAAAGCTAAAAGCACATAATTTTAAAAAAGTCGCCACCTTAAATAGTTTTATGAACCCAATGGAAAGAAGACGTGTTATTAATAACATGCATCAATATAATCTATTATTTGTTTCCCCTGAATTATTACAACAGGAACATATCATGAAATTATTACAGAGATTGCAGATAAGTTTATTTGTCATTGATGAGGCGCATTGTATTTCTCAATGGGGGCATGAATTCCGTCCAGACTACTTAAGACTTAGTGGAATCATAGAAAAATTAGGTAATCCAACTATCTTAGCTTTGAGTGCCACAGCAACTCCTAGTGTTCAAGAAGATATTATCTCTTCATTAAAAAAAACTAAGATGAGAAAACATGTTTATCCTATGGACAAGCCTAATATCTCTTTTTGCGTGGATAAATTAGAAAATGAACAAGAGAAAATCGAGAAAATAGTGGAACTACTATCTACCTATCGAGTGCCAACTCTTATTTATTTTTCCAGTCGAAATACGGCAGAGAACGTTGCGAAATTATTATCTGAAAAGCTAAAGGAAGTACAAGTTGCATTTTATCATGCAGGCATGGAACCTAGTGATCGAATGATGATTCAACAACAGTATATGAATGATCAGCTGGATGTTATATGCTGTACAAGTGCGTTCGGAATGGGGATTGATAAAGCTAATACTCGCTTAATCATCCATTATCATGTTCCATTGCAACTCGAATCTTTCATTCAAGAGATTGGAAGAGCTGGTAGAGATGGGAAATCCAGTGTGAGTCTACTTCTTTTTTCAAGACAGGATATCAATATGCCAAGTAATATAATAAAAAATGAGTTGCCGGGTCAATCTGTTTTATCAATTGTTTATCAATATTTACATCATCTGTATAATGAAGGAAAGGATTTACCTGATGAAGAAGTAGAAATAGAAAATATACTTCAGATAAATGAAATACAGTGGAGATTTTTACGTTATCAATTAGAAAAACATGGTATCATTAAAGAAAATAAGATAATTGCTACTCCCGAAACATGGAAAGATGTTTTCCAATCTATCTTTCATATTATTAAAAGTCGAAATAAACATAAAGAAAATAAATTAGCTGAAATGTTAAAATGGATTCATGATGATAATTGTTTAAGACAAAGTCTTTATAAAAGTTTTCAGCCTTTTAGTTCTCAAGCGACTTATCAATGTTGTAGTAACTGTGGATTTTCCTGGAATGAATGGGTACCAGAGCAAACAGTAACAGAAGTTAAAAGACAGTCAAATTGGCAAATACAGCTTAAAAGATTATTGATTGGTGACACTAATGAAACAAAGTGAGATTATCAAGCGATTATCTGACAAGGAGTTAAAGAAGCAAGTATTCCTATCACAAGGTCTTTTATTAATCGTTGGAGTAGGATTGAGTTTTATCTTTTTTGATACTTTTGCAGATTGGAATTCCATAATGGGATGGAAACCTAAGCAAATTCTTTTTTATGGTGTGATTCCTGGGTTAGGTATTGTCTTACTGGACATTTTTATAATGAGAATTTTTCCTGAAAAGCATTATGATGATGGGGGTATCAATAAGAGAATTTTTAAAAATCAATCGATAGGCTTTATATTTGTTCTTTCTTCTCTTGTTGCAATTTCTGAAGAATTACTTTTTAGAGGTGTTTTGCAATCTGTATTTGGATATCTAATTGCTAGCATTCTCTTTGCAGTAGTCCATTTTCGTTATTTTACGAAACCAGTGTTACTTCTTTCCATTTTTAGTATAAGTTTTTTAATCGGTTATTTATTTGAAGTGACAAATAATTTATATGTGACCATTGCTTTTCATTTTACGGTAGATTTTGTGTTGGGATTAATAATTCGCTTTAAATTGTGAGGTGTACATTTATGAATGTTAAGATAGAAGAAGATCAAGCGAATGAATTGCGAAGTCTTTTTGATGAAATAACAGAGGAAAAGCATGGAAGAGAAAAAGAGGTCTTTTCTGAAGAAAGAAGAAATGAAAAAAGAGAGATAGATATACTTGAACTCCCACCTCGAAAGGAAGTACATATAAGCAGGGGGAGGGCTCGTCTGAAAATTAGCAGGCCATTTATTCGCTTTATTTTGGTTGTCATTGTGCTTTTAGCAATAATATTTGGTGCATACTATTATTGGGGAGATGAAGTGTTTCAACTAATGAGTTAGTTACATTGTTTAAATTTTGGAAGAAAGTGGTTATGGTGAAGGAGTTCTTTTAAAATTGAAAAAAAATATCTTGTTTTTTGTGTTTGCTTTTCCAATTTTATTCTTCTATATGATTTATAAAGCACACCATGATAAAATAAAACATCACACCATATTAGATGAGAATATTCCCTCATCATTTGAGGGTTTTCGTATTTTCTTTATTTCAGATATTCATCGTAGGAGAATTAAAGAAACTACACTTCGGTCTATAACGAAGGATATTGATTGTGTCATTATTGGTGGAGATCTAACAGAAAAGAATGTCCCTCTAAAACGTATCAGAAGTAATCTGCAAGAATTAAATAAGTGGAATGTGCCAATTTACTTTGTTTGGGGAAACAATGACTACGAGACTAATTTCGAGGAACTATATACCTTACTTGATCAGGAGAATGTTATCGTATTAGCTAATTCAAGTAAGAATATTAAAAGAGATGATGCTGTGATAAGTTTCTTAGGTTTAGATTGTTCTACATATAAGGAAGCAAGACTTGATTTAGCTCTTAGGGATGCGAAAGGTGATTACTTTATTTTGTTGACTCACATGCCTTCTGGTTATTATGATCTGGAACAAAAAGAAAGAGATAAACTAAATGTTGTTTTAGCAGGCCATACCCATGGTGGACAAATTCGTATAGTTGGATTTGGACCTTATGAGCGGGGAACGTTCAAAAAAGTAGGAAAGACCTCAATATTAATTAGTGAAGGGTACGGTTATACTCTTCTTCCAAGTTTGAACCAATTCCTCGTCGGATATTTTCTTCATACCTGCGCTTTGCGCGTTCTTCCACACTCGCTATAAGAAAAATTTTCACTTCCGAGTCAGGCAGTACATGTGTGCCTATATCTCTTCCGTCCATTACCACTCCACGGCTTTCTGCCAATGCTTGTTGACGTATAACCATTTCCTTACGCACACTAGCCAGTTTAGCAATAGAAGATACATTGTTTGTAACTTTTTGAGTACGAATTTCTTCTGTAACATCTTCTCCATCTAGAAGAACAATTTGTTTGTTTTCCTTTTGACTCAACTCAATATCAGTATGTAGTAATAATTCAAGTATCGCTTTTTCATCATTCAGTTCCACACCATGAGTCAATGCCTTTAAAGTTATTGCACGATACATTGCCCCTGTATCAATATAGATATAGGAGAGTTTTTCTGCGACAATTTTTGCTACGGTGCTTTTTCCAGCTGCAGCAGGACCATCAATAGCAATTGCTATCTTTCTTTCTATCATGTAACTAATTCATTCCTCTCATAATACCAAGTTCTTATTTACTTACTATATATGTTACTCTTTAACATACCTATATTAAATAATAACATACATAGAATTTAATGGTCTATTAGAGGTTGTTCAAAAATCATTTAAATTTATTAATAAATCATTCCACATTACTGTAACTCTTTTTGTCTAGCTTGTCGCTGCTTTTCAAAACAATATCGAATAATTAATTGCTGATCTATCTTTGTGATTTTTGTAAATTTTACGGAAGTTATATTGATGTTGCTTTTTAAGGATTTTATAAAAACCACTTTTGCCTCTACAGAAATATAATATGAATCAATGTTATTCATTGGCAGAACTATAAAAACCTGGATATATTCCCCAATAGTAAGTATATCCCTTTCTGGAATAATGAACGATAAGCCACCACCACTAATGTCCTCTGTTACTGTGGTGAAAGGAACAAATTTTTTTGTAAGACTATGAATAGCAACATCAATAGCGGATTCTACCCTAACAAATTCTCTTCGCTGAATACGTTTTATCTTTTTCTTTTCAGGAAGTTTAATCAATAGTGCAGGTATCTTCATATTAACTCTTTCAAGAATAATACTACGAAATTGATAAACAGCTTTATCTTTCGAGACATAAGTAACCAAGATAGTTGATCCTATAGGTAAAAAGGATGTTTTATTTGTATTCACATTAATTGGATAATCAATAATAAGGCCTTGGTTGTTTTTTTCAATAATTTTACAACGATATTTCCTAACTTCACTTGATTGATTTTCTTCATATTCTATATGGATTAAAGTGCCAATCTTCACTCTTATGCGCACTCCCTTTATGCCCTAATTTACAATTCATAGAACATTAAATATAATTAATACAAAAGCTTTCTAATGAAAAATCATCCAATATACCTATTATTACAGAAAAATAAAAAAAGGGAAAGGCTTTTCACCACTCCCTAATTGATACTAATTGATAGCATAATTAATTTCACTACCACCTAATTTATCGACTTTTTCTTCCATTCCTGTTTTGGCATTAATAAATATTCGATACGTGTCGTCACCATACGTACCTAAAAATTCATGGGCTAAGACTTCTTCCCCGATATCGTTATCAATTACTGCCAAAAACTCTTCTTGAATATCTACATTCGAATTAACCATTTCTTTTGCTTCATCAACAGATATTTCGGGTTCGGGTATGTTTCTTTCTTTGTGGTTCATAAGGTAATTTTGCGCAGTAATACCCATTATATCTCCATTATCCAAAGCTACTTTCACTTCAAGTGCATCAGAGTATACTCTAACCCCATTTTCAGAGTATAAAAATGAGTATGCACCCGTATTATCATATTCACTGCTATGAAACATTACCATATCTTTATAACCCAACTCTTCGATATAAGCTTTTGCTTTTTCCATGCCTTCATTTAAACTTATCTGTTTCTCTTTCATCGGCCTTTCAACTAATAAAGAGACAGGTTGACCACCTTGTTTCGTTATGTCCATATAAGCATGACGATTGTCATCCGTATAGGTAGCACTATACAATGGTACATCGGCGCCATCCCCTGTTTCAGTAATTCTTATCTTAGACGCATCATTAACCTCAAAAAGATCTTTACTTAAAGTTAGTGCCTGTTTTTCTGTAATTTCCTGTTTACCTTTTAAGTATTGATATTGATGCTGTTTTGAAGATGTTCCAATAATAGGAGAATCCACATTGGTTTCAGAAAAACCTTCCACTGTCTTTTCTACTGTTTTAAGACCATCAATAATTGTATTATCGACTTGCTGATCCTCGTTAGCTAAGGTTAACTGGACATCCATCCATCTCAGATTGTCTTCTAGCACTAAATGCTGTACTTTTCTTAACTCATTCTCGATTTCAGCTGATTGTTCGTACAGACTTTCAAGTGTTTCTGTTTCTTCTTCGCTCAACGGTTCATCATCCAAATTCCTTACAGCAGTTCGGTATGTGAAATCACCAATATCAGATAAAAATTCTTCGGTTTTATTAAAAGGTAATAACCCTAATGGAAGTTGGCCAACATTAGTAGAGGCTTCTGAAGTTAAGCGCCATATTTCTACCATCTGAGGTGATAATCTTTGATCTGAATTCATTGCTAGAGCTGTTCCTATTTCATCATGTAATAAATCCATATGATAAGCAAGTTCATGAAAAGCACGTTGGTACGTATTCTCAGCCTGAACTAATATTGAATTCTTCTCTTGATGTTCCTGATAACCCCAAAAAGCTGTTCCGGCAATTCCCAGACTTAAAACTGCTATTAAAATCCACCTTAGCATACCTGTTCACCTTCCTATTTACAGAATATATGTTTACCTATCCGTTTAATTTGAGGTCTAGACCAAATCCAGCTAGATGTAGCTGTGTCTGGATTAAAGTAATAAATAGCATGTCCAGTAGGGTCCCAACCATTTATTGCATCTAATACCGCTTCTTTAGCCCTTTCATTTGGTGTTAACCAAATCTGACCATCTGCTACTGCCGTGAATGCTCTTGGTTCAAATATCACACCCGACACAGTATTTGGGAATGATGGACTATCCACTCTATTAAGAATGACAGCAGCAACAGCTACTTGTCCTTCATACGGTTCCCCACGAGCCTCGCCATACACAGCATTAGCCATTAATTGGATATCATTTTGAGAAAAGCCTTGTGGCACATTTACAGCCGTAGCACTTGGTCCGTCATCTTTATCTTTTGTTGCTTCACTTTCTTTTGCAGGTTCACTTTCCTGTTTATTTTCACTTGGTTCGGACTTCTGCTCTTGGGTTTCTTGTGGCTGACTTTCTTTTTTATCCTGTGATTTTTGTTGCTTTTGATTTTTGTTCTCTTCTTGTTTCTTTTGAGGGTTTGGTGCAGATTGTTTCTCTTGATCCACTCCCCCATAGTGGGTGAATTTATTTCCTTTCGAAATCTGCTCTTTTACAAAAGCTTTATCATATTTACTAGCTTTTGCAAGTTTATCTTTTGTTTTCTGGCCAGCTAATCCATCTACCTTCATACCAAACTCATATTGGAAGTTTCTTAAAGCCCAATAAGTTCCCCAACCAAAAACTCCATCAATTTTTCCATTATAAAAACCTAAATATTGTAGTCTAGCCTGTAGTTCAATTACATCATCGCCAGTAGCTCCTTGCTGAATAACTTGAGAACTAAAAGCACTTGCTTGATTAGTTGAATACGTCGTTTCAAATGCAAGAAATATAGTGCAAATTATCATAAATAACAGGTATGAACGTTTGAACATGATTTTTTCCTCCTGATACACTAAGTATTGTAATATCTATTTTTCGATAAAGTTTCTTTTTTATGCATAGATTATGGTAAGCTAATAACTATCAATGATAATTTGGTTCTTGATTTTTTAATATGAACTACTATTCGAATACCATTCTTGCTTTTCTTTTAGATGCTATTTTTTTATAATTTGAGTGACAGATTTTGTTTAGAAGAAACCATCGTAAAAAAGAACTTCTTTGGCCCTTGTGCCGAAGAATCCTACTTCGAAACGTTACTAGCAGTTTAAGCGCAATTACGACCTTTCCGCGAGGAGGCTGAAGCGATGCCCGTGAAGCAAATATTCTCTTTGTGGCATTAAAAAAAGACCCCTAAAGATAGAGGTCTTATTGATTATATATTGGTACTTGATTGGTTTGCAGCTTTAATTCGATGCAATGCAAAAAACCATAGAAAAATCATAAAAGGAATCAAATAATAAATCCAGTTACTTTTTACAGTGATTAATATATAGTTATATGTCCCATGAAGCAACAAAGGAATAAATAACGCATATGCTCTATTCCAATTTGTATGATACTCTGTTATTTTTGCTCGTCCAAAATAATATCCCATAATAACACCAAACAACGCATGAGATGAAACAGGAAAAAAACCTCTTAAAAAGGCGTATTCTATCCCATTAGTCAGTAAATACAGGATATTTTCGACGGAAGCAAATCCCAAACTAATGGATACTGCGTATACTATACCATCATAATGATCGTCGAATTCCGAATGGTAATAAATAGAGAACATAAAAATAAACCATTTAAAGAATTCTTCTAAGAATGCGATATATAAGAATGAATGGATAAATTCATTGTTCGTTATATTTTCCGTTGATAAAGCATATTGAATAAACATTATCGGGAATACTAATAAAGCACCTAGTAAAAACGTTTTAACTATTAAGGATAACGGTTCCGTAACTCGATCTTTTAAATAAAAATAGGACAATAAAGCAAAAGCAGGTGCTAGACCGGCAGACAAAACAGCAATCATCGTATATTTAACCTCTTTCCACTAACACTAGTCTTATCGTATCATGAGGTAGGAAGTATGAAAATATAAATTTTGGATTGCGAGTGATATTTCTTGAATAAGATATTAATAATACATACTGGTGGAACCATTTCAATGCTTGAAAATCAAAAGACTGGAGAAGTAAATTCCACAAAAGAACATCCATTAGCGAATATTTCTGCAGAACACTCTAACATACAAGCAGAAATCCAAGAAAGAATACTATTAGATTTGCCTTCTCCACAAATTACACCACAACATATGCTATTAATTGCAAAAGAAATTGAAAAAGAAATTCCTAACTATGATAGTGTTATTATAACTCATGGAACAGACACTCTGGAGGAGACGGCGTTTTTCTTAGATTTAGTTGTAAAAACAAACAAACCAATTATACTGACTGGTGCCATGAGGTCTTCCAATGAAATCGGATCAGATGCTTTATATAATTTACTTTCTTCAATTCGAGTGGCTATCCACGATGAAGCAAAAGAAAAAGGCGTTTTAATAGTTATGAACGATGAAATACATACAGCAGAAAATGTCACGAAAACATCCACAAGTAATATTGCTACTTTCCAGAGTCCGCAATACGGACCAATAGGAATGGTTACAAAAGAAAAAATAATTTTTCATCGAACACGACTTTCAAGAAGAACTATGGAAGTTGCAAATATTACAGGGAACGTTTTTCTATTAAAAGCTTATGCAGGAATGAACGAAACATTATTAAATGCTGTACACCAAGCTAAACCTGATGGATTAGTCATTGAAGCTTTAGGGCAGGGGAATTTACCAAAAGAAACCGTTCAACCGTTAAGAAATATAGTTGAAGATAATATTCCTGTAGTACTTGTCTCCAGATGTTTTAAAGGTAACGTACAACCAACATATGGTTATGATGGTGGCGGAAGACAATTGAATAACATAGGTCTAATTTTCGCAGATGGTTTATCTGGTCAGAAAGCACGTATTAAATTACTAATAGCATTAGAAAAAACAAAAAATATAGAAGCATTAAAAAATATATTTTCTTCATAATAAAAACATACTAATCTTAGTATGTTTTATTATTGGCCCTTTTCTGAAAAAATATCGCTTTTTAAGATTACTCTATTTTACATTTTATATAGAGTCCTAATATCTTTAATTTAGAATAGTGTAGCTCTCGCTTACACTTATGTTTGATTTGTGCGTTCATTAGCTCCGGCAGAATACTTGCGGTTCGCGAGCACGGCCTCAGCCTCCTCGCGAAAAACCGTTACTGCGCCTGCGTCTACTAGGATCGCTTCGAAGTAGGCTTCCTCTTCGCAAAGGCCGAAGAAGGTTAATCAAGTAGATCCCTCGCTGCTCAGGTCTGGACTCGTGCTTTTCCCGCAGGACAAGGAAGGCTACGTCAGCATTATATCGCACGAAGAAATTTGCCCTTTATTTTCAAGGAGTCTCCGCATTCTCCGCTTAAATAGGTGCTCAAGATTACTTTGAGCTTATATCTCTAGAAATTACGTTTTAAGACCGTTATAATCCTTAAAACAGCATATTTCTTTTTTATACAAGTAGAGCAGACGCATAGCGGAGTGTATTTCCGAAGCGGTGTTAACGAATCGCTCCATTAGTTATTTATTCTTAATTAAATATATCAGGAATTTCTATCAACTGTATAAGTTCAAAAACAACAAACTATACGAAAAGAGCCGTTTTATTTGTTCATTATTGCATCCTTAATAGCTTGTCCGTGGAAACGTCCATTTTCTATAAAAATAGCATTGTTGTTAAAACCACTCGTGACTACTCCTGCAATATATAACCCTGGAATATTCGTCTCATAGGTTGATTCATTATATTGTGGTCTTCCACTTTCTTTATCAACAATTACACCTGCATTCTCTAGAAATGCAATATTTGGGCGGTAACCGGTCATAGCAAAAACAAAATCATTCTTAACTTTATGATGTTGACCATCGACGGTATAATGCACGAATGTATCCGTTATCTCCGAAACATGTGCGTTAAAAATCATTTGGACTTCCCCTTTTCGAATTAAGGAATCAAATTCTGGCAAAATCCATGGTTTAATACTTTTAGAATATGTTGAACCTCGATATAAAACGGTAATAGACCGAGCACCTGCTTTATGTAGTTCTAGCGAAGCATCAACTGCTGAATTTTTCCCGCCCACTATAACTATATCTTTATTAAAATACGGATGAGCCTCTTTAAAATAATGCATAACTTTATTTAGATTTTCTCCCGGAACATTCATATAATTTGGCTGATCATAATACCCAGTTGCAATAATCACTTTATTAGAAATATATGTGTTTTTTAGTGAATTTTTTGTTAATGTATCCACTTGGAATTTTTCATTTGGCAACTTTTTAACATTTAACGCCTTTTCGAATGTTTTTATGCGCAGATTTTCCCTTGAGGCTACTTCGCGATAATAAACTAATGCCTGATTCCTAACTGGCTTTTTATTTTCTGTAATAAAGGGAACATCTCCAATTTCTAATTTATCGCTGGAACTAAAGAATGTCTGGTGTGTTGGAAAATTATATATGGTATTCACAATATTTTCCTTCTCAATAATAATTGGTTTATATCCAGCATTTTGTAATTCGATAGCAGCAGACATCCCACAGGGACCACCACCAATTATTAGTACATCCTCATGATACAAATAAATCACTTCCTTACTATCCATAACTAATCAAAAAAACTCTTATCCAATTATAAACGATAAGAGTTTTTTCGTCTTTCTTTTTGTTTACTAGTAAAAAGGCTACTTTCTCTCTACAAAAATTTATACCCATCCACGGAAACGGGATGCTTCTGCCATTTTTCTAACTCCAACCATATATGCAGCTAATCGCATATCTACTCTTCTTGTTTTTGAAGTATTATAAATTGTATTAAATGATTTAACCATTATTTCATTAAGCTTTTCCTCGATTTCTTTCTCTGACCAATAATAACCTTGGTTATTTTGAACCCATTCGAAGTAGGATACAGTCACTCCACCTGCTGAAGCCAATACATCAGGAACTAGTAATATCCCACGTTCGCTGAGAATTTTTGTCCCCTCCATCGTAGTCGGACCATTGGCGGCTTCTACAACAATCCTGGCTTTGATTTTATGGGCATTTTCTTTTGTTATTTGATTTTCTACAGCTGCTGGAACAAGTATATCGCATTCCCGTTCTAATAACTCTTTGTTAGTAATGGTTTTATTGAACAACTTTGTTACTGTACCAAAGCTATCTCTTCGATCCAGCAAGTAATCAATATCCAATCCTTCCTCATCATATAGAGCACCGTACGCGTCAGAAATTCCTACAACTTTTGCTCCTGCATCATGAAGAAACTTCGATAGATAACTACCAGCATTACCAAATCCCTGTACAATAACTCTAGCGCCTTTAACATCTATTCCTTTTTTCTTTGCTGCTTCATTCAAGACGATTGTTACGCCCTTTGCCGTAGCAGTCTCTCTACCGTGTGATCCACCAAGTACAATCGGTTTTCCAGTAATAAATCCAGGGTTATTAAATTCATCAATTCGACTATATTCATCCATCATCCAAGCCATAATTTGTGAATTGGTAAAAACATCCGGTGCAGGTATATCCTTTGTTGGACCAACTATTTGGCTGATTGCTCGCACATAACCACGACTTAATCCCTCTAATTCGCGGAATGACATTTCTCTTGGGTCACAAATAATACCACCTTTAGCTCCACCATAAGGCAAATCTACAATTCCTGCTTTTAAACTCATCCATATCGATAATGCTTTTATCTCTTTTTCCGTTACCTTTGGATGAAATCTGATTCCACCCTTAGTTGGTCCGACTGCATCGTTATGTTGTGCTCGATAACCTGTAAACACTTTTATCGCACCATCATCCATTCTAACTGGAATCCTGACAGTCATCATTCTCATAGGGTCTTTTAACAAAGCATAGACTTCTTCCGGGTAACCTAATTTTTCTAATGCAGTTTTTATAACAGCACGTGTCGAGATTAGTACATCCATATTTTCTTCATTCGTATTGGTAGAATCTGCTGCTTGTTCGGCTACCATGAATTTACCTCCTACAAAATGCATAAATGTATTTGGAAACGCTCCATCAGTGATTAGTATACACTTTCGATATAAATATGCAACGAAAAGGAAAGGTTTCCTATCGATAGATTCTGCCTTCCTTTAACTAACTTGTTTTAAGGATCTTTTCGTAAGTTTTATTGCTTTAGCTCTAGTCTAACAGAATGTTGCTTTTTACCATGACTTTACTTTACATTTTGTACAGTCTTTGGATATCTTCAATTCAATTCAGAATGCTGTAGCTCTCGCTCACACTTATTATCTGTGCGGTCATTCACTACGGCAAAATGATTCGCTTTCCGCAGCGGATGTTAAGCAGTCTGGAGTATCTATCAACTGTAAAATTTAAAAAGTGAAAGAGCACTTTTTAAGCAAGTCAGAGTTTAAGGAAAACTGCAACATAACTATGAAAAGCTACATGCTATTAGAAAAGAGCATTATCTAATAACAATTCTTTTCTATCTGCCACTCAAGGACAAGTTAACAAACTCTTCTATCATATCCTCATACGAAATTCCAATTGCTTTTGCGGCATCTGGAAAGAGGCTAGTTGGTGTCATACCAGGCAATGTGTTTACTTCTAAGATAACAGGTATGTTATCTTCCGTAAGAATAAAGTCAACCCTTGAGTATGTTTCACAACCAAGAACCTGATGTGCTAAGATTGCATATTTCTGGATTTGTTCCGTTAATTTTTCATCTAGTTTAGCTGGGACAATATGCTCGCTTCCACCCTGTGCATATTTAGATTCATAGTCATAGTATGAATTCTTGGGAATGATTTCAATAATTGGTAATGCTTTTTCCCTACTGGAAGATCCAATAATAGGAACCGTTAACTCTTTACCCTGAATAAAATCTTCAACTAAGAGCGTATCATCACTCCTTAATGATTTCTGTACAGCTTGAGCTATATCTTCAACTTTTTTAATAATTGTTAACCCTAAAGTTGAACCTTCTTGATTAGGCTTAATAACAAAGGGAGGTTCAAAATTTCCCTTAATTAACTCTGTAATTTGCTCCACCGTATATTCCGTTTGTTTATATGTTTTACTCTTCGCTACGGGAATATGATTCATTTCGAATATTTGTTTTGCTTTTGCTTTATCCATTGCTAATGCAGATGATAATACTCCAGAACCAACATACGGCAGACCAATCATATCTAATAAACTTTGAATTTTCCCATCTTCTCCATACTTCCCATGAAGACCAATAAATACTAAATCAACTTTTAAATTTATAATTTCAGAAAGGCGATCTGGGTGAAAATCAATTCCAATCACCTCGTGTCCTTTTTTCCTTAATGCATCTATAATTCCTTTACCAGAAGAAAGAGAAACTTCTCTCTCTCCTGAAATTCCTCCATAAAGAACAGCAATTTTCATTTTTATACGCACTCCTCTATCTACTTACAGCACTAACTTTTCAAAAACACAGACATAATCTGCGTAACTGCTTGATCAGTATAAATCTTTACACCATATTCATTAAGCCTGTGTGAAGTTATGATACTTGGGTATGCAAACTCTGACAATACCGCTATAATATCTTCTCTCGACTGGCTCTTAATATCCTCTTCCTTAAATAACATATAGTAACGATCATCCAAGTGGTATACTTTACCACCTACAAGACCTATAGATGATAAATAGGCAACGACTTGGATAATGTGTTCAAACTCTTCAAAAGAAAAGATTATCTCTTTACTTTCATCAAGTGTAACTTTCATCTCGACATATTCATCGTCCCAATTTATATCTTCAAATTTCTGAGTCACTGTTACGTGCATTCCTTGCGCTTGCATTAAGTGAACTTGAACAAACAACATCCCTTCTAATTCCACTCCTAATTCAGAGCTTGCCTCATGCATCATATCACTAAACAAATTTCGGACACTTGATGCATCTTCCCATATATCCTTAGTCGTAAAACCACGATCTACTAAATCATCGAAAGGTAAAAATATGGTAAATTGGTCATTAGACAAACGTTCAAAGCGCATACTAGTATCCTCCTTAACATGCCTTATTAAAATTCAATCATTATAAAAAAATACATTTTTCACCTTGTGGAAAAATACTTAATACATTATATGCTCATTTAATTATAATTGAACTTTACTTTTAAAGTCTGTCTTTACTTAAAGAAATAACGTGACACTCAGCATCCGTACCTAAACGAA
>Ga0181471_100386_pt1 | contig 14458 bp, 12 predicted proteins | sample InSIn5gowninarea_FD_119083 | JGI IMG/M metagenome (GOLD analysis project Ga0181471, IMG submission 119083) | Clean room microbial communities from NASA Spacecraft Assembly Facility at Jet Propulsion Laboratory, Pasadena, California, USA -... ...
GTGGGAGATCAGAGAATTGGGACTTGCGTCTTCTAAAAATTGTTCCAGACGTTGGATTTGCCCCTGAAGCTTTACAGTCCCCACAGCAGTCAATAACAAATAGCCTGAAGGGTTCGTAGGTCTGATGTTTTTATTGAATGCCTCCGCATCTACGCCTGTTGATTTATCAGAGCATTGATGTTTGACATCTTAATTTCAAGGTACACGCCCTTTTAGTTCAGGTGGCACTGCTTCTGACTCCATATTTTGAGGGCTAGAAAATGAGAGAGTTGTAAGTCAGAGAGAATGTTCCCTAAGTGATTATAAGGAGACCAAACCTTGCTGAGGTCGAGCACTCGCTCAATGGTGCCCCAGCAGAGGACGAGAGAGAGTCCCAGGGCGGAAATGTGGCCCTCAATGGCCGGGCAAGGTCACGTTAAGCATTTATTTCACAGTTCCTCAGAAATTGCGCATAAGCCGGCTATCCTCGCTCAGAAGCAGGGCAGGGTCAATGTATCTTCCAACGAGAACGAAACGATGGATACACTCGACGACTCGGACAACACCATAAAAAAACGCGGGGTGCACATCCACGTGGAAACGACCACCCTTCTATACCAAGTAATTTCTGAGAAGATAAAAAAAGCAAGGCGTGATAGTAAGTTTCAGTGCTAGGTCTTCAATAACTCAACACTAGTTACACTCTTGTTAATTTAACCTTGCTGCCATTTCTCGAGCTGTACGCCAACCCGACAAATATATCTTGAACAAGTGCGGTACGAACAGAGGCAAGTTGCAGGAACTGACGGATGACGACAAGCTCGGAGTCGATTCGAGATTGACTCTGGACATTATAAAAAGATGCAAATATTGGTCAGTAATTTGGGCTCTGCAACCTGCAGCAAATACAATGGGGGATAGGAACTCTCCAACGCGAGGAAAGCGCACGTCAGATAAATCTTGTCGCCACATATGCATTCATGGGTTGGCCAGGTTTATCGCGTGTACAGATGAAGCAGCCTGAAATTTGTCCGACCGGAGAAAACTAGATAGAGGGGCTCCTACCGGGGCTGGTTAATGAGAAAGTGGATTTCCATGATCAGAACAACCCGTGGAGAAGGAATTTTCACTTTTTGTAACTGGTGATGGAGGCTATTACTGGCTGTTCTGACAAAGTGTCAAGATCTTTATATTTAGGCGAGTAAACCATCCATGATATCCGTCCGGTAGCATACAGTAATAATACCTAAACAATGCAGACGACCTTCCAGAGCAATATCAAGGTGGTAGCACCGACAAATTTGGAGCCGTGTCATGGCCTGTGGAGGGCTGCAGATTTCTGATCTGGGCTGACCTCAACATGATGAAGTAATCCAACCACATACAATATTTTCATCGCGTTGTCATCTTGAGGTAAAAACCAGGAGGTTGAAACGATGCGTTGGATGAGGGACGATCATATTATTCATGATAAGGTGATGGACTGGTTCCAGGTGACCGACCCGTAACTTCACCCATCCGCATCGAGCTGAGATATGCATTCTGGCTGTCAAGCAGAGCTTGATCGCCGCTGTGGAACGCATCTCGGCTGACTCTAGATCTCTCGATCCCTTCTTTATCTAGCCTTCCTCCACATATCTTAATAAATGGACCACCCATTGCAGAGGGGGTTGCAGCCAGGTCTGAATACTTGGAACCTCACAGGAGCCCATCGCACCACCATGACGGATATCCTGTTGAAGGTGGCATTGTGACGGATGAATATAGCGTCCTTTCGATCTTATTCGATTTCCCCTGGGCGGACATAACACAACGCATTGGCAAAGGTAGTGTACTGTGATTGGTGACAATTCCACCGGTGCTGCAAAAAGCGTCCTTTCGAATAGCCCCTCCCGGACACCAAATCGAGCGAAGAAACCTGTTCTGGGGTCTATCAAAAAACAAGTTAGTCCATATTGCTATCAATCAGCTCAGTCCGTAAGGATTTCTACCGGGAGTGGATGTCACTGCTGATTGTGGAACCAGCTCTCCTGCGCGCGAGAGAATCATGCCGTGCGTATCCAGTACTTCGGCATCACTCTCTTTCCCCAGCTAATCTAAGTCTTTAAAATGGACCAAAAGCTCTTTGTCGCTACAATCTACGGCCCTGTGTCCCAAAACAGGGTGGTCAGCAAGGAAGGCGTACCGCGTGCCGATAACCTTCGGAGAATCACTTTCCTGTACTGTACCGGCACAAGATCTCCATGGATGTACGTAAAGGATGCAACAACTCACGCCGCCAGAGCTTGAGTTTGGTCCAATCGTCACCTGGACATGTTTGCCTTTGGCAAATTGCTGATATTCGTCACGCCGGCCATAGGATTCATCGAGCTGTGGCTTGGGTCAGCATACATGACTTATCTAGTCGGCAATATAACCATTAAATTGAGCTGATGGACGAGACACCATCCACATTTCTGTGGCCTATGCGTTGCGAATCCAAGGACTTCGCTCGAATCCATTGACGGTAAGTACTTAAAGCTTCAAGTGTGCATTGTTAGTTGCGGGATCTTCCCTCCCACCGCATTTCCGCTCTATCATTCTCCAGGCCGTCCTCGCTGCCTGCCTTGCCGCAGTATATACCGGTAAATTCATATCCACATCCTTTGAGCGATAACGACCAAGAGTAGAGGAGTTGATGTTGGCAAGGCCTACACCGAGACCGAACCACTTATCACCTGGACAGACACAGCGCACCGCTTTAGAGTATGAAAGCATATGGTGAGAACTAAGCTAGGTCTGAGATACTTGAGAAACCAAATTACTCCAACCAGGCCAGCGCGAGTGGGTTACTGCTATCGAATGTATTAATTCAACGGAGTTTGCGGTTCCTCCATGCATTATCTTCAAAGGAAAGCTCCATATAGAAGGATGGTACGAAGAACTTGGTTTACCACTTGATTGGCGCCTTGAGGTTAGCGCAAATGGTTGGACTACTAATAAAATTACTTATCGATGGCTTAAACACTGCTTTATTCCTGCAACAACAACGCGCAAAGTTGGAAGATTTTGATTACTAGTTCTCGACGGTAATGGCAGTCATCTTACGCCTCAGTTCGATAAACTCTGCAGAGATAATGATATTATCTGTATCTGCATGCCGCCGCATTTATCTCATCTCTTACAACCACTAGATGTTGGCTGCTTTGGTCCATTAAAGCGCGCGTATAGAGGACTGGTCAAGGCTAAGATGCGGCTTGGATTTCACCATATTAACAAGCGCGACTTCCAAAGAGCTTACCCTACCGCTCGTTGAGAGGTTTTCACAACTCAGAACATCCAAAGTGGCTTCCGTGCAACTGGCATACTTCCTTATAATCCTAGCGAAGTGCTTGATCGATTCAATTACTCCGTGGAAGCGCCTAATGAGGAGACCCCTCCTCCAAGTCGTGGTAGAGCCTCTACCAGCTCCTCCACGCTTGCTACACCTCATACAGTCCGCCAACTACATAAAAAGGCTTCATCGGTCAAAAAGAGACTCTACAAAGGTTCTTGGAGCTCTTCCAGCCCATCTAATCGCTACCTGGATCAACTTATAAAAGGATGCGAGCTGGCGATCTATAATACAGCTTTTGTGATGAAGGAATTAAGTGATCTCCGCGCGGAAACTAAAGTTTAGAAGAAGAAGAGGAGTCGATTAAAGCGGCAGATGACTCCTAATGAAGGTCTCCAAGTATCAGAGGCTAGAGAGCTAATTGCGTTGAGAAATCAGTTGCTTAATGAGCAAGGTGGTAATGTAAGTAGTTCTATTGGAGGTGCTCCAGATAACTTAAATCGCCCAAAGCGCGCGCCGCCAACCTGTTCAATCTGCCATATTCAGGGGCATATTAGGACTCAATGTCCTAATCGTTAGTAATGGCGCTTTTGGTTGATGTGGATAGCTTCAAAGTTGATCAAGTATTATATATTTTGGTGAGGCGAGCGGATCGGCGGTGAATTACGTTAACGTAATTCCCGGGTGACCCGTACTTCCCGGGTCATCCGTGCAACTTTCAAAATTCAAACGCGTTTACCACCCATCAACTTTAACCAGCCACCATGCCACGAAAAGCGCGTAAATCAAAACAAGAATTGATAGAGCAAGAAGGCAAAATAGAATGCGCGATTCTAGATTTAAAAATCAAAAGATTCAGAATCCTCGTCAAGCTGCACTGCATTATAATCTACCTCCGCAAACCCTACGCGATCGGTTAAAGGGCCACCAATCCAAACCAGAACAACGCAACCATAATCACAGGCTATCTAAGCTTCAGGAAGAGGCCTTGATAGCTTGGATAGTATCCTGGATATACGTGGCGCGCCCTTTAGGCCCTTCCAAGTACGAGAAATGGCGCAGATAATCTTGGATGCTAAAACCTCAACTCCATCTTTACCTATTGGAAAGAACTGGGTTACAGAGTTTACCAAGAGGCGCCCGGAGGTTAAAACCAGGTTAGCACGGAAGATTAATTGTCAAGGAGCACTATGTGAAGATCCTAGGATCATTGGTCAATGGTTTGATGAGCTGCAGAAGACCAAAGATCAGTGGGGGATTCAGGATGAGGATATCTACAACTTTGATAAAATTGGGTTTGCTATGGGACTTATTGTAATAATAAAGGTGGTTTCTAGAGCAGAAATGCCTGGTAAACCATGGCTTATACAGCCAGGGAATCGGGAATGGGTTACTACTATCGAATGCGTTAATACTAGAGGGTGGTCAATACCCTCTACCATTATCTTCAAAGGAAAGGTCCATATTGAGGGATGGTTTGACGAAGGCACGATTCCTGGCAGTTGGAGGATTGAAATGAGCGCCAATGGATGGACTACAGATGCAATTGGCCTTCGCTGGCTTCAAAAAGTCTTTATTCCAGCCACTAATGGGCGTACGAGGGGGGGGGGGGTATCGACTGCTGGTTCTGGATGGCCATGGAAGCCACCTAACACCCGATTTTGATCGTACCTGCAAGGAAAACAATATTAAACCTCTCTGCATGCCTGCTCATTTATCGCATCTCCTGCAGCCTTTGGATGTTGGTTGTTTTGGACCTTTAAAGAGGGCGTACGGCAAGATTATTGAAGATCAAGGGCGCTTAGGATACAACTACATCGACAAGCTAGATTTCTTGAAGGCATATCCAGCAGCCCATCAGGAAGTCTTTACCATGGAGAATATCCAAAGTAGATTCAGAGCAACTGGGCTGAATCCTTCCAACCCTACGGCAGTACTGGATAAGCTAAACCTCGACCTGGGTACTCCTACCTCCCCTCCCAGCGAGGGGAATGCTTCAATTCCTTCCTCTCAGCTTGGTACGCCTTATACCGTGCGGCACGTGCACCGAAAATGTTCGTCAGTCAAAAAGATGCTTCAGAGACGGTCTAAAATCCCTCCCACCCCTACTTAAAAGGTTCTAGATGACTTGGTAAAAGGGTGTGAGTTGGCCATCTACAATGCTAGCTTACTAGCAAGGGAAAACAGTGATCTCCGCTCAGCTATAGAGAATGACAGGCAGAAAAAGAGTCGTTCTAAGCGCCAGATGGCTTCTACGGAAGGTCTTTCATTTCAGGAAGCCAGGGATCTGATCTCGTTAAGAAGTAAGGAGATAGAGGCAAGAGGGGGGGATGCCAGCGGAGGTGCACCTCAGAGTTTAGGTGTACCTGAACGTGCTCCACCAACATGTTCAGAATGTAATATTCAGGGACGTAAAAGAACTAGTTGTCCTACTCGTTTTGGTATTTAGTTTCTACAATTTGAATTACTTTTGGTTGTTGTACAGTGCTTTAAAGTCGGGCAAGCATGGATTTTAGAGGGAAAACTACCGATCACCCGGGAACTACCGACCACCCGGGATTTACGCGCGTTTAATAGCTGGTCCAGTCAACAGGTCAAATATACTGAAATTCTTCCCAAACAAAACCATATATCCCGAGTCCCTGACCCCGCGGTGTTGCAGTTCCTTGAGGTAACCACTCCCTCAAGTATATAGGATTTTGATGGCGTAGAGGGAAAAACAACCCAAAACCTAGTAGGAAAATAGGAAAAGAAAACTCCACAAGTATATAGATAGTCGGAGGAGCGGTAGTGATCCCGTTCCTAAGAAGCTCCGAGGAGCAGTATTATTTGGGTGTCTGACAGAGATCCCGTGTGTTCGTGGCTCATGAAGAGCAAAGGTCATAGGCCCGTGGGCTGGTGGAGAGGGGTATGAAGGCCGTACGGTGTCTGATGGAGGAAGCAAGAAGGCAATCGAAAGGCGTCAGTATCTGTTCGTGGAGGGATGACTCTCTCGTGTTTGGCGCAGAGCGTTCGATTGACTTCCGGTTCGCTGTGGCATTCGTGCCCATCCCCAGGGGATGATAGGTTCGTGTCGAACTTCCGTAGCGTACGTAATATTTGGTACACACCCATCGAAATATGAAGGTCTGATTCATCCAATCTAGCAGCGAAGCTGCACTAAATACAAGAGAAATAGGGGTAATCTAACTAACTAAATAAGGAAATAGGAACGATACGACAAATGACCGAGCGGGCGCTGACTAACGGTAAGTTCGGCGTTGAAGCGGAATACTAGCGGTCACTAAAGGTCGACAGTTCGCAAGGAGCCTAAATTGCCGCTCTGCTCTTGGCCATTACCACTTGAGTAATGTTACGATTTACGTTACAAGTTAATGCGTGATGATGAGTAACGGGGGTTGCCCGGACTAATTGCACGTGATGCGCTTGGGCCTCCGACCCTTTCCCTAATGTAGCACAAGGCTCGGCTTTATTCTCGGACCGTACAAGAGACGTCACACTTCCACGTTGGAGCACATGTCCTCCAAGATTGACTTGATTTTTCCTTTACAGAGCTGGGATCCCTTATCTGGACTATCTCTTGCTTTTAGGAGGACGGACGGCACGGAGCCAGCAAGGTCCAGGTCCTTTGAGTTCGCCCTCGATCGCCTTTACTCATTCTCCGCTTGGTAATCAACTGTTGAGCTCGCGGGCCTGTTACTAGCCCGCTCAACGTCGCTGGCGCAATCGACAACACCTCTCTTGTTCAGCGAAACTTCATGTATGAATAATGGATATTTCACGACTTTTGAATAACACGGACGCCGAGTCTACAGCGTCAAGCAGCCCTCTCGAGCCAGAGCCTCATACCGCAAACTCACATGGCAACAACAACCAGCGACATCTTGCGACGAGCTCCTTAGCCCGCATCCCTCAATCATCGCCATTTCGACCTCTTCTCCCAGAACGACAGTGGCCGTTAGGAGCAGGCGTTCATTCTTGGATACCCCAAGAACCGGCCAAAGGGTGGTCGAGCCCATGCTTGCTTCATCCGCCCTATGGACGCGTGAAGGACAAAAACCCTTTTAGTCCCGCAGAGGATGCTGCTATGATATACTTGCTTGAAAAGCTTAGTGTCTCTCGGGGATACCTTCTTAGCGCTATACTTGGTCGTACACCTAGAACCATAAATATTCGACGTGATAAATTATACGACTACAGGTATTGCAGGGGTTGTCCATCCTGCAACATGGTTATGCAGCATCTTTTCAACATAGAACAGCAGTAAGTTAGAAGCTTTCTCCATCAATGAGCGCTGATCTGACTCGAGATAAAAGGTATCAAGGAGCGCGCTGGACAATCAGCCAAGAGCTTTCTGATGGAAAAGTCGACGTTCTAGTCCCGCCACCACGGCGGATCCGTAGCCTTGAGAATTTTCCACTACCTGTTATTGCGAGGGTCCGTGGTAAATCTAGAAAGATTGCCCTGTCTATCTCTTCTGGTGGTTTGTCTGTTCCATGGGATCAGAGGACATTAAGAAGTAGCTCCGACCACTACCATATTTTCCATTCTCAGCCATTACGCCGTACTGGAAGCTGGACGCTACGCCTCGACACGCAAGACGAATGTGATTTTTCTGTTGGCTTTGAAATATCATACGTGGATTAAATTAAACTCCTTCATTTGGACATCCATAAAATAATTAGCTCCAGCAATTTAGCCTCCAGGGTAGATTTGACACATTAACATCTCGAGGTCAGGTACTTAATGTGCATTATTCGACGTACACCACTAGGGCTCGGCTGCCTTGTATCTTGTGGCTCAAGAGAGCTTTCTCGGTCCAATGCGGTCCCCAATGGTTCTTCGTTATTTACATCTCGCGGCAGAAGGTGCTGGATATGCTCCAAGAATGCCTTGATCCTCATAGCAGCAGCAAGCCTTTCAGGCATTTTCTTGTTTCCCAGAGCCTCCAAAATATCAGTAACTATAACCTTCAAGGCTTTCAGCTTGCAACGTAGGAATATTTTCCGCCGGCTATTGGTCTCGATGTCGTCAAGACAGATAGGATATAGTGATATACGATGCGCTATAGATCCAATGTCATCGGACGCTGAATCCATGGGCTGTGCCGGGACTCGAGGAGAATCCATCGTTTTGCCAATATAACTGTTGCTTCCAGCGGTCTGGCATTCTGCATGGACTACCTCCATGCAATTCGACGCCTCCCCCCCGGGGCGTTCGGTAACAATATTTGCCTTGAGGTGCCGACACTTAACAGGCCACCTGCCACGGCAAGCAGACTGGCGTTCCTGTTTAGTAATGAGTTAGCTGCTGGATTCTGGGAAGAGAAAGGTGGTAGAAATACATCAAGAGCACACCGAGCCAGAGGCTTTAACTAGCAGCCTCCATCCATCTCCTTGGCTTGATGAATAATAGGGAAACTGACTGAGGGTCATTTTTCCTCCTCAAGACACATAGTTCACACGAACACCATTCGGCATAACTCTCATGCTAGCCCAATGCTCCTTTCTTAGCATGGACCAATGACAGTAAAGCAGCGTCTTCGGTAGCTGGGTCTGGGCGCGTGAGAAACGGCGATATAGCATCTCCAACCGTGAGAAGAGGGTCCTCCCTATTATCACGGGCGGACACGAAGATTGCAAGCAGTAGTTGCTTGCAGCGAGGATTATCGTGCTAAGGGCGTTGATCAAGAAATGCAGTCCAGTGGTCCATTGCCTGGAGGATGAGCATCTTCTGTGATAAATAGGGACCGATACGAATCCCTCAGCATCATTTGCAAAGTAGGTAATGGCAGCAGCAACGGCAGTAAGAATTATGTTCACAAAAAGGACCCCAGTGGTAATCCAGGCGCAGATTTGGACCCCTTTGGTCCACTGGCGGTTGGACTTTGATTGTTGAGAAGCCAACAAAGGAGCATTTTCAAGGGGAGGCCGTCGGATTTTCTCAATGCGATGGCATCTGGAAGGACCTAGGAAATGCCCTTACGAGAAAGGAGGAACGACCAGACTTGCTTTGTTGCCAAGAGAGTCCGCTTTAGTTTGTTTACCACATTGCGAGTTCATATTTCACTTCAACGCGTCTGCCAACTATCCCTTGGAGTTTGTTGAACCAAGCTGAGGTTAGTGTTCCGCCTCCAAGATTGATGCGCGCGGCCAGTGGGGCCCGTTTCGTTGAACGCCCGGGAGCGATACTACCTCCGATAAACGGCATGTCTGGTTCAACAAGCATTGAGCGTCCACCGGCCCACTCAAGCTAAGGTCCACGGCATGATTTTGAAAGAATTTGATTACTTCCGGCCAGGCACAAAGATTTTCAAGGTCAGCAGCATTAAGCCGCACAAGTAGCCGCAGCGCGGAAGGCAGCTCATGGAAAGCGAAGACAGTCAAGGCACTAACGGAGTCGAGAATGCTAAGGCGCCTTATGGATGGGTATGATCGGCCAGACAAGAGTTTGTCGGGCGGAAACTCACAGTCGCATATGTGGACTTCTTCCAGATTTGGGCCAAGGCTCGCCAGGATCCTGGCCAAACTCATTCCACTGGAGAAGGAGATGTCTAACTCGCACAAATGAGGGTTCATCCCTCCACAGATAATGTTCCCCTCCTGCGCCCCCGAAATGGACAATGCGCGCAGCCGTGGGAGATCGTCCAGGTTTAACGTAATACAGGGCTGCTCCATATCCCTGGGACAGTATACAAAGTAACAGCAGAAGTTCAAGGACAGAACCTCTAGCGCTGGCAATGCTGGAAGCACCGAGATGCCGGGTTCATGGTCTACGCAGCAGAGATACAGGCTCCGCAGGGACCAGAACGACATCGGGGCCATCCAAGTTCGTGCAGACATGAAGTCCACGCTCATCGTCTGCAAGGATGGCATCGTCGCAAGCTGCGCAAGGAGCGACTGGAAAGCTGTGGCTTCAGGGGGGTAGCTCACACTTCAGGCGTCCGCAACCATTTCTTGTTAGCTTTCAGGTGCAGAGAGTTACACAGGCCGGATGAGAAGGAAGAACGGACCTGAACGTGGTAAGCTTCCCGAAACACGGTAGGAGCGTAAGGAACTCCGGTTGGATTGACTCTTCATCGCCCCACAAATCCATCTCCCGAACATGGAGAGCCCATTTGGCAAGAATCGGGAACAGGTGATTCCGAGGGTATGGAAAACGACGAGAGTTCAGCAGTACCGCAATGGCGCCACTAAATCGGATTTTCACGCTGCGAAAAAGGCGAGGGGCAGAGTAGGCTCGCGTTGTGTGGCACACGTTGTAGAGACTCCAAAGGTCTGTTGTTGACAGCTGTTCGCTGGTCAACACATATCGGCTCATCCAGTCAGGATATCAACACTCACATTTTCAATAATCAGAAAGAGGACTTCGATTGGAAGTGACAGGAGATCCATGGCTGTGATGATGGTCCTCCAGTGTCGCATGCGACATTAAAGCAATCAAAAGACCAAGAGTTCCAGTAACAATCAGTCTCTGTCATCCAATATCTCTAGCAAAGGCCGTTGATATATATCCACGATGAAAACGTAGTCTAGCCGCCTGGCAATCGAGGCGAAGTTTGACAACAAGGTTGCTGTGTCCATTTGTGACTGGTCGGCTAAGGGTTTTCTAAACATTCATGGTGAGTTGACAAAGCCCAGACATTGTTTGTCTGGTTGACCACAATTGATCTCTTTACTGTTAGTGCCTGTAGTTCCGCCATCTACCACTGGCCGGCTCTTCCGCAATGTTCACCGAAACGTGTGAACTGTCATTGCGCACACCCTGCATATGGTCTGGACGCCAACAGCCATCCAAGGGATCACCATGAACCCGGTATTCCCACCGTTGTGAAACCTGACTATAAAGAAATGCCATCACCAAGCCAGCTGGCCATCTAGACAGCAATATGGACGCCCAAGGCTCGTACCAGGATACTGCCTTTCATCCACTAGCCGAGCCCTATTCCATGTCTCCAGAACCTGAAATGGAGAGCGCCAATATCATCTCGTCAATGGAGCAACCAGGGGAGCGCCAGAGGGTTAACACTAACTCAGAGGCCTTAGTCACGGGTTTGAGTGGATCTGGTTCCTCTCTAGCATCTGATATACTCGAAGCCTTGCCGAGACGCCAGGAACTATGGAGCCTTTCTTCTACTCACAGCTACCCTCACGAGTCGTATCCAGAGGGTCTATGCTTGTCATCTCGACCTGAAACACCCGTTCATGTCGACCACAAGATGGCAGAATCTATAGTTCCGTTTGAGAACATGCAAGGGTTTAGTATCGCGTTCCCGCCTGTAATGGAGCATCAGGCTGCGATTGAAGACGATTATACCCTTCATTGCCCGCTGAGGCTACCATTGATCCAACATGGCGAGACCCAATTCGTTCCACTGCAGGCGGATGGCGTTCCAGGTTACGCAGCTGAACCGTATAATGACGGAGCCTTCTTCGGAAACATGAAATCCCCGGCCATAGTCGGCGAGATGGATACATACATATCTCCTTATGCTGCGAATATTTGCGACACAATCGTAGGTCATATGACCGGGGAAAATCCCAAGACTTTAATGGCATCTCCCGAGACCATGATACATGATACTGTTGTCGATCCTTTGCTTGAAACTAACGGTGTTGACCTCGCTCCACGGCAAGTACCTCCCACTCCTCCCCCCTTTGCCATCGCTTGCCCGACCGGGCCGATTCTGACTTGAAAGCTTTCCTAGCATGGACCAGATCGCCTCCGCTTCTGAATGTCTTGCGTACGCGGATGAACTCCATCGGACCTTATTGCAGCAAACGACCAATGCTAGTGGTTCAGTGGGCGGGAAGTTACACGTTGCACTACTGAAAGAAGGAATCACCTGGATGACGGAAATGGAGAAGAGCGATCATAAGGGCGGAATCCTCATGGATGATATGGAGCGAAGCAAGACAGTCCAGGCCCTGGAACTCATCAAATCTCGTCCATCCCTGTCCGCCGCGCGCCGTGCAACGCTTCTGGTTGTACCTGCGACCTTGCTCCGGCAATGGGAGTACGAAATCGAGCGATTACTGCGTGATCGTCGTGGGCGAGACCGCGTATACACTCTTTACGGCAACAAGAGACGGATGGACTTTAGGGAGCTCAACCAGTATGATATTGTTTTAACGTCCTATGGAGTCTTGGCGACAGAGCTAGGGCGAAAGCGACGCGGACGCCAGTGTGTTGTCGCCTCATTGGACCCTTCAGCGGCCCAGAGCCTGTCAATCTTGGGACCAACCAGTCACTGGCATCGGGTTATTTTTGATGAAGCAGAAAGTATCCGAAGTGATCGGTCCAATGCAGCGATAGCCTGCTGCGACATAGACGCCACATATCGCTGGTGCCTGACTGGGACTCCCCTGAATAATCACCTACGGGCGCTCTATTCACTACTAAAATATATTCGAGTTCAACCCTGTCCAGATTTCGATGTCTTTGACATGGTGAGACCAGCATTTGGCAACTTGAGAAAGCCACAATCACCTGACTCGTCGACCTCAATCTCGCCGCCGAGAACCTGGTTCAACTACGCAGCCGATAGAGCTTATTAACGCACTGCTGATCCCCAGGTCAGATCTTCTATCCTGCCTCCGACGGCCGAACCCTAAACGGCAATAAAAAAAAGGCGCCACAACATACTTTCGAAGCGTGCATTATGCAGTGTGCTCGTCCAGCTTTGGTTGATGGTCAGTTGATCTTCCGTCCGCCGCCAACTACGCTGAGGGTTCTGCGCGGTTCTTAAGAACATGGAACAGGTACTATATTCCGCCGTGCAGCGCAGTTTGCAGGCTCAATCCAGCAAGCTTCGGGTGAGGAACCTTCTCAATCGGAGGGCAGATCTTGCGTATGACTTTTTAAGTCATTATGACGTTTGCTCAAAAACCAATACCATTACTTGGCAATGTGAAAGATTCGATAATGGAGGGTGGTATGGTTCAGGAAACCGAGGAACCTACACGGAGATGTGGAGGGGTCCTAGCCATAGCTTTAACTTAGTAATTTATATACGCTGAATGATTCGACTTTCAGGCGAACAATTCATTGTTTCATTTTGAGAGATAACTGTATCTCCGTAACTAGCCCTGGCGACGACAAAAGGCAAGTTTAGGCAGGATATCCAACTCTCGGGACATAACGGACAAGTCCCGGTGGTCTGCATGTATTTGCTGCGGAGAAGACACAGTTGATTTGTTTCACCAGGACCTTCAAATGGAACAAACCTGGGGCGCGAATCATAACGGATTGAAAACCATCAATACCAACCTTTGGATCACTGTAGCAAGAGCTTAGCACAAGGATAAAGATCTCATGAAAAAGAACGTCCACTTGCGCAGGACGAGTACTGTATTATGCTCTTCGTCCCCATTGGGCCTTGCCAAATAGGTTTATGTAGGATGACCGACAAAGGGACTATCGGGAACAAAATGATCGATCGTGTTAAGTCGCGTGAGGTGAGTAGAGCGGTAGAGTACAATGGATTGAAGAATTAGCGGCCAGGCAAGCACTTTTTAGAACTATCCATGTGTTGCCAATGTTTCCTTACCGCCAAAAAGAGCACAAGGCAACTCCGGGTATTGAAGAGCCGTGACTCCCAGCTTCTGTCACTCTTCTCAAAGCATCGCAGTCTTCTACAGTCATTTTCGCAATCATATACCAGTTTTTCCCCATACTTTTATTTTCCACTTCTGTTATGGATCTCTCCAAGTATAATGTTGCATGGATATCTTGCACGGAGTTTGAGTACAATGTCGCAGTAAGCGTGCTCGACAAAGTTCACGGCGAAATCTCCGCCCTCTACCACTCCGAGACTAGCATACTTCATAAGAATTCCAGATACTGTCTAGGCGAGATGACTGGACGCAATATTCTTGTCACTTCGATCCATTTTTGGCCCAACGACATCATGGCGATCCAATATCTCGCAAAGGAACTGCTACATTTTTTCCCGAAGACCACTGTCAGTATGATAGTCAGTACGGGGAGCGGCATCCCCGGCATAGGAATTCCCAAGGATAGCGGTTACAGCATTGGAAAGGAGGGCGAGCAGCATGACATTCGACTCGGTGATGTCGTGATAAGCTCGCCTGTAGGTCTTTACGGGGGAGTCGCGAATGTTGATAATGACATTCAGTTGCCCTATCAATTCTACGTCCACCCCCG
>Ga0181471_100205_pt2 | contig 14419 bp, 12 predicted proteins | sample InSIn5gowninarea_FD_119083 | JGI IMG/M metagenome (GOLD analysis project Ga0181471, IMG submission 119083) | Clean room microbial communities from NASA Spacecraft Assembly Facility at Jet Propulsion Laboratory, Pasadena, California, USA -... ...
GAGTGCCTACATTGGTGCTGTCTGGGAAGTAAAGGGTGGTAGTATCTAATAATAACACCACTTCCAAGTGGATATTTTGAGGAAACTGAACAACACCTATATTTTGATTAACTGTTCGCATTACTAGTTGTGTAGGAGCGGATGTCTCCGAAATGCACACGAATTGCATCATGAAATTTATATCTTCTTTGGGTACATGACCATGTGCCTACCATTTCATCATTGGAAGCAACTTTGCTGACCCATGTGATACCAGGAAGAGATTCGATAATTTCATGCTCAACAAATTTCTTAATCTAGATGAGGACAAGTGCCACTTTGTCTATCAGTTGACCAAAGCCATATGAGCGCATATCATCGAGATGAAAACTAACTTTGGCATCAGTACAGTCCCCCCAGAACTTGCTGATATTTAGCGGAAAACATGACAGGCAAGGAAGAAAATAGTATCGCAACCGAGAAAAAGGCCCAGACAGTAGCAGTTGTACAAGGTTATTAGAAATAACGCATCATATGTGTGTGTCGGACTGAGACTTGGGGATCTGCTTAAGATATTGTAGTAGTAGTAGTAGTAGTACCGTTACGCGCCTCTATAGGAGGGTCAATACAGTCGCACCACGGTGGCACCACTATAATTTGTATGAAGATCGTATTCTAGATGAATATATGAAAATATTTCAATACGCTTACTACACTGTCTTCATTTGAAGATGCAAGAAGCTTTAGTATGTGTTAGTATGGTGTTCAAATACAGAGTGTGTTGGTGGTGTTTTCGCAACTTCCGCGTGTTGAGCGCGTTTTCAAGATTCAATTTGTTTTTATATTTAATCCGTAGCCACAACATAATTAGCCATGTGTCCCTCATGTTTGCTTTAAAAACATGCTGATCTTTGAAAATGTGTTTTAAAATGGAAATGAGATGGTATTATGTTCAAACATTTATATTTTGGTTCCGGTATACATTTAATCCCTAGCATATTTTTAAGCATTGAAATCGTATGGACATGCTATACACATTATAGTATTAAAAACCGTGCATTTTTAGGCTTTTGAATAGTACTAGCAAGTAGCTGTGCAGTCATATCTTACATACAGCCGCCACCCTCACGTCCGATGTATCCGTTGCTCTAACCCTACCTTGTCAACAACGGTACGTCCTAGCGACTGAACATTTAGACTCCAGCATTATAGCGTTTGTCTTAATCGTTAAGCAGAAAGAAGCATATGACATGCAGGCTACATGTAGTAGACATCCTGGTCAATGAACCAAAATTCACCAGCTACAATCGCTGGTACAACCCATATCCGCTGAGTTTCAATGCTTGGAAGCCCTACAATTATTCTTTTCCCAGCCATCGTAAAAGTGTGTGCACCTAATATCGGATCGATGTTAACACTTGAATCCTGCGTAGACCTAATCACTCCTCGCTGGCGAAAATCGCCATTTGCAACCTCAATAACGATGAACAGTCGACGAGCTTTGTCGTGATAATGTGTGAAAATACCCGAAATTGAACCTATAGTATCTTTGCGCACACGGACAAACGTATTGAGTTGGAATGTGATAGCGCGATTTGTTCTCCTTACTGTATTAGCTGAAGTGAGAGAATTGAGTACAGCCCGCTCACGAATCCACAAATCTGAATGCAGCAGCCCATTGTATAGCAAGCTTGTCTTGAATTTGCGTGTTGCGGATATCGTAATCTTCTGTGTACGCGTTCCGAAGGGCGGAACGAAATGGATGCTGAACGTTTAGCTTGTGAGGCCATATAACCGAAAGAAACAGGTCTTCTTTTAGGCGAAGAGACTTTGGATAGATACGATTCAATGCAGCAGACTCCATGTGTGTGGAATCATTCACTATCGCCTGTGCATCGACATTAGCATCTTGTTTGCAGTCAAGGTGGGTGTCCGGCACAGTGAGATAGCGGAGTAGGGATGGGCATTTGGTGTTGACATTCTGGAAGCATTCAGTGAGTTCTGGATGAGAAGTTTTGAAAGCCCCGCCCAATATAAGGTGTATAGTTTGGCGGCGTTGCTCTCTTTTAATAAGTGTAAACGAAGGCTTTTGGTGGTTAGTCTTTAAGACTTCATTCTTGAAAGTTCTGCATTCTTATTGTCAGCAATATCAGACCCGACTTAGACACGAATAAGTTCAGGATCAAAATGCGTTGTAAGCTTGGTACTCACTTGTGGCGGCCTTCGCCACTCCAAGTGGTGACATTCCTCGCAGAAGCATATTCTGTGATTGTGTCTATAACATGTCGGATAGTGTGAACGTTTGGTGTGAACTTTTTCCGTCGTAAAGCTTCTACGCGCTTCGTCTCATTTTCTTCTTGCTCCTTTGATTGCGACTTCTTGCGTTGGCAACCCAATGTCTGCACGAGCACTTCTTCTTCGTTGCCGGATCTTGTATCATCAGAATTGAGATCAGAGATGTCCATTGATTCAGGATCGCTTTCCTCTGTATCACTTGGGTATATGACTTGTCTGGTTAGAGATGATGTATATCTTCGCTGCAAGGATGAATAGGGGGCACAAGTGCGGGTTGACGTCGGATTTGTAGTTGCAGCAATGACTGCTATCTCAAGCAAGTCTTGCATCCGCTCTCGACTCTCAATGACAAGCTCATTGATTTTATCTCGGTCTTGCGCTCGAATGTAAGGCCCCATAATAACTGCATTGAGTCTTGCAATGGTAGCGTAACAATGAACGAGGAAATCCACACTGTAGAGCTCGCCGTTGTATGTACATTCCTCGCTTTCCAGGTGAAGCTGAATTGCTGCTAAGTATTTCGGTCGAACTCGAATATCACTGAGCCATTTCCTCAAAGTAATAGGCACGATTGTAATTGCTCTGCCAAATTCTTGCATAGAGAATGAGCCGATATAGCGATGAAGGTTCTGGATGGTAGCCCAACCTTGTGGAGTAGACGTGGCAGCGAATGAGCGAGCAAATGCTTCATGAAAGCTTGTTTTAATGACGTCAGTGAATAGCAAATTGAGAACTTGCCTTGCAATCCCTTTAAATTCCGAGTGAGCGACATCGCTTGGGAATGCAAGCGGTATACATAGTGATGGAGTAAGCCTTTGAAGAGGTGATGGTTTGTCGCTAAGGCCGAGATCCTTGAATATCTGAGTTTGGTCTTTCTTGGACTTCTTCTTAGCCTCTTCTCGAACTCGAATCGTCTCATTATGGTAGCGGCCATGAGTGGTAATATCGTACCGAATGTCGTTGGCGTTCTTTGATGATGAAATAAGACATGATCGACAAAAGTGATCTGCCTTCTGGTTCTTACATCCTGCGTTGCCTTGTTGCTGAGGCATGTCTCCAACATATGCCAAGCAAGGTGCACAAATAGTAACTGTACTATTATCATCCAAAGTTACCTCTACACCAACTTCTAGCTCTTTAAGATGCAATAGTGATTCTACAACCTCATCCCATTTTGCTGCAAAGGGCGCGAGGGTAATAGGGAACACGTTGATCCTCTTCTTGCGATCAAGCTCATTGAGGAAAGCGAATTGGGCGTAGAAGCCGGGTATTGGTCGATACATATTACGATATAGGCCGAAAGAGTCAATGAAAAGTGTGTATGGGAAAGATTTAACAGTTTTAGTTGCGCTGTCGAGGTGGCGGATCATTGTTGTTCGATCATATCCGATATTTTGAAACTCGATGATTTCAAGCTCGCCACGGAGAGGATGTGATAGCGCGACTGGGCGCAGATTATTTGACCTTACATTGAAGATAAAGCGAATGCGAAATTTCTTCGATGTTGGCGTACTTGGTGTGCTAGTGCTGAAGTTGTAGTCGATATGAATATTTTCATCATGGCGGATGAGCTTATCCTCCGTGATGTACAATGGGTCTGCATCCTCAACTAGAAATAACTCTTCTTCTCCACTTCTTAGTTGGACCTTGTCGATAGTGTGCCAATGTGATCTGTCGACTTGCCTGCGGCTATAGACAGGCCGTAATCGAAGCTTTATCTTGCCAAAAGATCTATTCTTTCTGGAAGCTATCCTCTCATCCACGCCGACAAATGTGACACGACCAATCGAACGAGTGCCCTTCTGATTGTAGTACCAGACAAAGTCACTAACAAGCACAACATCGCCTCGATATTTGCCGCTTTGGACTTTTGCGAAACGCCCACTCGTGGTTCGATTTGATCCACCCCAAGAGTCAGAATGCCAAAACTCGGTTGGTTGATCCACGATCGCTGCCATACCAATATGTGACCGCTTCATGACAGTGTCAGCTTGCAGCAAGCGTTTGAAAAATGCCTTCATATTAAAAAGGCCAATCTCCTCTTTACGCCGCTTAGGATCCTGCCCTGAACGGGTCTGGAGAAGGTCGATGTCTAGATCTAGCTCTCGGCTGCGTAGTCTAAGAAGCGGGAGTTGCTGATCAAGGTTTATTTTAAGCGTGTCGACACGAGCTGGAAGTGCCGCCACCTCTGGAGGTACATTTTGTAGGAGATGCAGCATACTGCGGAAGTCCACCCACTGCCCTCGGGTCACGCTCCACTTCTGAACAAACAGTCTAACCGCTGCATCGAATGGCGACATGCTGAAAGGTTTTGTGTAATGTGGAACTTCGGTAGTTGGGTCAATGTCGATCACAGGAGCTCTTGAGAAAGGAGAAGTCGTCGGCGGCTCTTCTTCATGCTGCCTATTGTCTTGCGCATGCTCGCCATCATAATCTTCGTCCCAGAAAATACCCTCTTCGTATTCACCCTCTTCTTCCTCTCCAATGGCGGAAATGGGTGCGATAATATCATTCCTGTCTTCTGATAGACCGTCTCTTAGATTCTCAACATCCTCCGCCAGAAGTGTCGCCTGATCTGTCATCTCCAGGTCTTGCACATGTCTCGTATTACCACTCTCCATTGCATTCTTCGCTGCAGTAACAGCATCATCCAATGGAAAACCTTTAGTTGTAGATTCCAAGACGTGTAGCCTGTCTGAAGCATCATCCGCGGGAGGTGCAACACTATTATCATATTTGAACTCAGTTATAGGCGCAATTTCGGGAGGCTCAGAATCGGTAGAGTTACTATAGCTCCGTGGCAGTCCAGGATAACGGCCTATCGTAGGCCGAATAAGCTTTCGAGTCATACGGAGGCGCAATCTGGAGAAGGCAAACAATTAGCAGAATTCAGGCACACTCTGTAGTCAAAAATTACCGATACAATCAGGAGACGAGAAAGGAACTGTTGGTCTTGAACCAGGAATGTGACAGTTTACAAGACGATAGGAGTTACTGAAAGTGGTACGAAACAAATCATAGATAATGTCTTCAGCAACGCAAACCTACGTCAGACGCACGGGACACCTGTTTAGCGTCTGGGCTAACTTCAGGTGATGGATGGCCAATAGAGAGAAGTCTTAATCACACTGCTTTCTGCAACTATTCATCCTACCACCCACAACACCCCTATTGTGACTGTGAATAGCCGCAATGGCGAAGCAATCTCAAACTTCATACGTAACAACAAACAGTCGCCGCCGTGGCTCGACAGCATCTGTTGACCTTGATCCGAACAACATCGTGTCTGGTAAGCGCCAGCGTAAAGAGTCTCGCAGGTTAGCAGAAGCAAGTGCATCTGAAGCGGAAAACTTGCCTATCCAGAAGAAACAGAAGAGAATTCGCGCAAAGGAGCTCATGCAGGAGGCAAGGCCAGCTGTTTCTACTCAACCAAAGTCCACTGCGCCTTCCACTGAAACCGTCAACCGAATTCACGTATCAACAAAAAAATCCCAAGTTCGTTTGCAAAAAAATTCGCCACTAACAACCACTCAAAAATCTACACAGTACCGCACAGCGTTAGGGACGTCGCCTGCGGCTGAAGAACCTGTCTACTATTCCGATGATGGGATCAAGCAGAGTGCACAGCGCATGAATGGCACGTCAGCTGTTACTGAGAAGCGAATAGCACAAGAGCTCTTTGAAGGGGAAATGGAAGATGAAGAGATGTCTCTTGCACAGGCAAGCTCAGCTATTGATCTTACACATGAGGAGACTAGCTCATGTTCCTCCTTGGAATCCAACGATGAGGAGATTCGGCCTCAAAGGTTGGAGAAGAGAAAAAAGCTAAGTAAGATAAATAAGCCGGAGAGGCTTGTTGGACGGATGCAGAGAGCGAATGCATCACAAAACAACCAAGACGATCTTGAAGAAGATGGTCTCCAGCCTGATCACGGGCGGTTTTGCGGCTTCACTTTAACCCACCTTGAGTTTGGGTTACCAGTGAGGTATTAATTCTGTGGTCATTATCAATACTAACATTTGGCATAGGCTCCAATGCCTGGCCAAAAACGGAAACGCAGATACAAGAAGCGTAACGATCATGAACTTGCCGACATGCTATCGCCACGTATGAAACGGTTAGAGGACCTTACCAGGCTTACATTTCTAATCACGCTCGATGTAAATATTTGCAGTCTACTTGTCGCTCAAGTATTCCCAGAATGTGTGGATAGAGTTGATGACGCCTGGATAATCAAATTGGCGACTGACCGCATTCGACAAAATTGTCGAACATGGAAGAGCAAACTAGTGGGAGATATACGTGTAAGTTTTGCCATATAGAACTTATGTGGAATTCGCTAACCTGGAAAAAAGTCGTATATCCAGACTATTGTGGACGAAGACCAGACTGGCGAGCTACGAGACGAGTGTCTTACAGCAGGCTTACTCCGAGAAGTTCTCAACAATCGTTACTGGGATATCACGCAATTTCCCAAGATTTTCAAATTCACTAGCGGACATATCGACCTAAAAAAGTCTACACCAGCTGGTTGTTGGTGGGCTCAGAGTGAGTGTTCTCATATTTTTGTTTTCACAATGCAACAATATAAGCTGACATGTGTGGCAGTGCTATTTGTTAATCTTGGAACTTATATCAAGTTAATTCTTGATGTTGAGACTCACCGCGACCCGATCCAACCTGGCGAGTTGTCAAATCCGAAGTATACACATGCTGTATTACTAGAGATTTTCCATACCATTCCTCTTGCGAAGGCTATGCGGAAACACAGACCTGAGCTTAGCGACTTCTACCTTGATCCCAACTATAGAGCGAAGGCCACGAAGAAGGATGAGCATGCCGCTTTTCACGATCCAGACGCCGACGACCTGTTTGGGTGTCCTGTCCCACCACCCGGAGTTGGTATACACGACACTGAAGAAGGTCTTTACGACAATCCAGATGAGGTTCAGAAGCGAGCATGTGAGGTACAAGATCACCTTAATCGCCGCTCGGCGCACAGAAACTCAACAGCTGCATGAGCGCTTTTAAACTTGACGCCGCATATATCACTTCACTTTCATTTATCATGATATACTTATGGTGCATATTCGCCGACACAGGGTTAGCATAACTACTTTAGATCTATTACTGCAACACTGTTAGAACATCATCAAGTAAAGCATGGAGTAACTTACCAACACAATCTTGCATTGAAGCTGTCCTACAACAAATGTGATAGTTAAAATCCTTCATACCCTCTTCAAGCGAATTATAAACGAAGTTGTAGCGCTCCTCTAAGTTGATTCCCTGGATACCACTCTCCCACTGTGCGATCTCCTACAGACTCAAAAGGCCTGTAGGTAGCACCGCTCGAATATCAGGGGCAAAAGTCACATATTTCGCACCCTCAGGCTGTATGAAGGCGCAATGCGGTCGTTTACAGACGTGCTTAGTGCTAGGGTTGCTTATCAAGAATGCCCCGATATCGTTACCTATTGGATTGGTTCCCAGAAACATGCGATCAGCCAAATTAGTACGAGGGTCGGGCTTATTTAGAATAGCAACAATGCTATCATGAGTTTTTTCCAAGGCTGTTGCGTTCCGCATGCTCTTCTGTTAGAAAACATTTTCAACACATATTACATGATATAATGTGCTGAACACGTGATGAAAACCAAACACCTTTTAGATGGAAAGAATTTTAATGTTAAATCATATGCTGTAGTTACAATAAGTGTTATTTTGTTAAATCGTGTTGAGGCCATAACACGTGTTGGAATTGTAATACGGGTTGCATTTGGAACACGGTTTGCGTTTGTAACACGGGTTGCAGATGTAAAGCAACTGAACATCGGTGCAACACGTTGTTTAAAAATTAACATGCGTACCGAAAAACACATCTCTAGACAAACACATCGCCCAAATCAAAAATATCAAGCAAATATGTTTTTTGTAATATATGTTCCGTTCCAAGTATATTGGACGCAACACAGTACTGATGCGCGTCTAAATTTTCAAAACGTGTTTTGCTCAAAACATACCCAAAACGCTTACGTTTTGATTTTAGACATGAGCCCTTTATGTAAAGAAATTTACAATATATGCTCCACAGATTTTGTTAAAGAAAATTGTAGCTTAACCGTGTTAACCATACTATAGGAGCGCGCTACGGTAGTATTCTATCAACGTCCCGGTATATTCGGCAGTCGCCTTTATATACAAAATGACCCCCCTTGGGGTATAGGGGACGCGCCAAGCGCTAGAGCGGAGGCGGATCTTGTGTGAGCAGCCTCTCAGTAGAGGCATTTCTTGTCTTCCTCACCCTCACCCTTTACTACGTTCACTACTTTTTTGCTGTCCACAATATTTCAAACTTACCGGCCCTCGCCCTTTAATACACTCGACTCAGCGGCGACCCGCAATATGCCAAGCCAAGGCTACGAAAGGGTGCGTTGATTCCTTATCTGAATCGCTATATACATACATCTTTATACAAGATCTCATATTGATAGTATATCAGGTCGCAGCGAACGATGATGCAGATTCTCCTACCGCATCGCTCTCTGCGCAGCAGTGGCCCCCTGCATCGCCGCCTCCATCCTTCCATTCACGCGCCTCCTCGCCCACATCACGTCGCCTACTTTCAGAAGACCCCGTTACACACCCTCAGGACCGCACACTCGCCGACACATTTGACTCGGACTCAGACGATGACGAAGATGAGGATGGCCGTGATGATCGCCAGCGATTGATGCGGGGGAATCCACAGCCAGAGGACGACGCACCGCCACCGCAGGGGCTGCAGAGAAGAGTCACAGAATTGCCTACCTTCAACACGCAGGCGCCAGCTGGCGGGCGCGTATACGGTGGAGGCAACGGTGGTGTATGGGCGAACCTGAGCGCAAAGCCCACTCGAGGGGAAGATGTAGAGGAGAAGCCTCCGGTATGTGTACCGTACACACATTGAGGCAAAACTTGCTAACTCCTCCAGACATACGAACAAGCTGCTGCAGATGCAACCCCTCCGTATTGGGAGACCACAATTCTCGCTCCTGGCACTTTTGGTGATGAAGTCTTTGTTGAGGGCCTCCCCGTCGGTTCACTCTTCAGTTTTGTCTGGAACGCTATGATATCCATGTCTTTCCAGCTCGTCGGCTTTTTGCTTACCTACCTATTACACACCACCCACGCCGCCAAAAATGGCTCCCGCGCGGGTCTTGGCATCACCCTCGTTCAGTTCGGCTTCGGTTTCCGTTCTGCTGGGCTCAACTCAGGCAACTCCCATAACGACAACCCAGGCCAAGGCTTCGATGGTGGTGTACCAAGCGATCCTAACGCACACGATTTCAATCCAGATGATCTCACGAGCAGTGCTGGGAGTGCGGATGCTGCAGCAAGCGCGAGTGCAAGTGTGACAGGGAGCGATTGGCTGGCATACGGGCTGATGATTGTTGGCTGGTTCATCCTAATCAAGAGCGTGAGCGATTTCATCAGGGCTAGGAGGCACGAACAATTGGTGCTGCAGAGCCCCGATAGAGGGCTGGGCGTCGCAGTGATTGCTGAGGGCGAGAGCCCGGAGCGGAGTGTATAGACAGACACATATGCTTTGGATGTGCTGTGAGCCTCAGATTGGCATTTTCTTACTTTGATTATAGCGCATTTTTTCTCATACCAAACATGGCTGATGTGGCCAAGTGACTACTTATTTACTTGTAGCCCCTATGGGTAACTCCAGGGGCAAAGACACGGATATCACAGAGTACGGCGTTATGTTTTAGGCACATTGCAATGTTCCGCTATACGCTGGGATCAAGGGATACCTCACTCCACTGCATTCAACAAATGAATACGATGAGTGCACCTGTTTGGTTGAACCCCAATCTATACCACCTGGGACACCAGATTTCACAATGAAGACTATAAAAATCAAGATGAGATAACGAGAGTATATTCAACGCGCACTTGGTACAGATTAAAAACGTACGGTACATAACAATGCAAAGAGCATGAAGAAGCGAAGGCTATTTCTAATCCACCAAACAATCAGTGTAATACTTCCGGACACCACTCTGGCCTGACTGCCTGAACCATCTGATCCAACACATTGAAATTACCATCCACCCCTTACCCGCCGGACCTTCTCCTTCCCACCAACACGTCCAGCCGTGATCCGCCTCACCCACCGTCTGATAGCCCAAGCTCTCGCTAGGGCTTGAAAAGCGACTACATCTTTCTCTAGCTGTTTTTGCCTCGCATCAAGAATACCCCTCCATCGTCGTTGGAACACTGTAGCAGCGTCAACCATTCGCTGTCTCGCCATTGCGACCGTTTTGCTTTCGTGCGCTAGCACAAGAGCTTTGATGCGCTTGCTCATGTTCTGACGAAGCATGTGCATACGCCATGCAGCCTGGATAGTGCTCGCAGCCCGGTGTTTAGCGTTCAGAGGGAGAAGCCGGCTTGCAAGGAAGGAGAGAGTCAGGAGTGTAAAGTCTTTGCTCGGGATGGACCGGGCGGAAGCATGTTGTGGCATGAAGAGGCTGATGAAAGATGTCGAGCAACCCACCGTCTTGAGTTTCACCGCCAAGCTGGTCTTGTTGTCGAGCGTTGCGATGAGTGAGGAAGGGAGGTATGTGTCTACAATGCACTCAAGCACTTTCAGGTCCGCAAACGAAGTGGTCAAGTTCGCGACGCGAATACCACTGATACGAGCGATAGCTCGAGACCAGTCAAGCAGAAGACGGGTGTGATAGCTCAGTCCTTCCACGGCTGCGGGCTCATCCTCACTCTCAGAGTCCAGGTCATCTTCTTTAAACTTGTTGCGGCGCGTGTACCATTGCTCTCTGAAGCGTTCGGTTTCTTTGACAACATGTGGCCAATCAACGAGTGTCCCTAGACCATATTTCCCGACTAGTGACCATAGGAGGCTGAGTGTCTTTTCACGATGGCCATCCACGATCTCGGAAGCTGAAATATTACCAACTACATGGCTTGGTACGCCACGGACTCCTTCCAGGGCGGCGAGGGCAACTTGAACATTGTAAGCTTTCTGTGGGCGGCCGATAGCAGGATATTTGAGATGTTGTGATAGAACACCGTTGTTCTTCTCTGAAGCGTTGACTGAACTTGTGAGCAGCTCACCAGTCGGCATCGAAATTGTGACTGTGTCCTCATGCTGCTCAGTGAGCGTGCTGGATGAGTAAAGCAGTAACTCTACTAGGCGGGTAAGAATGATGCCATCGCGTAAGTCGATGGCGATGTTTTCAATCCGGTAGCTATACTCTTGAAGTGGATACTGGACGTGTTCGACTTTGTAGTTGAGGTGACCTAGTGGGCGTGTGATATCGCCATGTGAAGGGAGCAGTATGGTTGCGAGTTGGTGCAAAACATCGACGGAGGTCTTGTAGGGTGATGTGGATTGGAAAAGGCAACACGATGTAATATCCGCAGTCTTTGCTTGGTCGAGCAACAACAGGAGCATAAGACTACGCAAGGCAGTACGCCTCCATGACCAGCCTTGGGATCCGAAGTCGTCATCACCACGTGTAATATTGGCAATACTGCCAGCTCCAGGCTTGACGCGTACAGCATCTTCATTTTTAATCAAGAAAGTGTCCAGGAAATGTTCTATAGCTCGTCTCTCGGCGCGGAAAATGCGTGAACCATCGTCAGAAGATGTTGACCCGGTGGACAGCCGCGATGGGGTCGTGATCCGGCGTCCCACGATGGTCTCGATTGCGGCTCGCAATAAGTTGAGGTCGTATGATTTTGTCCAGAGACTTAGAAACTTCTTACGCACGCCCACATCATCCTTGAGCCTCAGAGTTTGAGCCAAAAGGTCTTTGGGGATACTGAGTGCACCAAATTGCAGGGATGCCTGCAGGCGCTTGTGTAGTGGAGGCATCGATGGCTCATGGTAAAGTGCAAGCATCTTCTTCCTCAGTTCGTCCGGACTCTGCTCATTGTTCGGATCGCTCTGTGTGGACTCAAACATGGAGTTCAAGAGCTGTGTGATGGCAACCTCCTGGTATGTGAGCCAGTTGTCTTCGTACATTTCCGGTCGCGCAATATCCTCCTCGAGAACAGGGTACTTCTCCCGTGACTCCTGCCGCTGCGGCTTCCCAACAACATGCATCATCTGGATATTCGCGGGCGTCCGTTCGGGTCTACGACGGCGCAATGCAGCTGGCGGAGTCTTATCAGTGTGGAATGGTGAAGATGAGGCTTGCTGTACTGGTCGTGTTCTCGAAACCTTTGGCTTTGCGTTCCGGATAGCTGCGTTGTGCTCCTTTAGGGCTGCCTTGTGTGCCGCAAGACTACTCGCTGTAGACGCTGTCCCATCAGCTCGCGCCTTGACTGATTTGGCCGGTACACGCTCGTAGCTGACTTGTTCCCGCAGCCGCTTCTGAGAACCTTCTAGTTTTATTCGTGCGTCTGACTTCACTCGGGGCCTAACATCAGATCTTGCTAAAGATGCAACATCGGAGCCCTTCGAAGATTTGGTGCGGACATTCGGTGCTCCAGTTGTGGAGTTGGCTTTCGTTATAGCTTTGGGGAAGTTGATCTCGATATGTGTGCCTGTGCTCTTCTTCTCAATGGTTGCCATACCGGGCGGCAAATTCTCCTTTCCATCTCCAGAGCCTATCACGTCACTTGAGAACGAGACACTCTGCAATGATCTTGAGCTCGCGCTTAATGGGCCTCGCTTGGGTGGCACAGCCAACGACTTTCGTGAAACTTTCTTCTCCTTCTTGAGTGCCGAAACCAAACTGGTATTGTCCTCATCTGATACAGTAACCAAATCCAGCCCAATATCTGGCGATTTCTCTCGAGCGTTGCGTGGTTGGTGTACCGACTGCCCTGGGTGAATCGTCATATAAGTCGTATCGTCAGAAGGAACATAAATGGTCCTTCGTCGTGGGTCTTTTTTAGGTCCATGCTGTTTCGACTCTTTCCTCTCCAGTATGTCCTCTTGCAGTTGTAACGTTGCATTGATGTTTGGTGACTGCCTATCCATCAGGACCTGTGGAACACGTTTGCGCTGCGACCTCAGCACATCTGGATCTTGGAGTGAGGACGCTATTCTTGGAATTTTTTGTGCAGGTTGAGCCAGCAAAGTGCTCTTCTTGCCTCTCGTGCCTTCAGGCAAGATTGCTGCGCGATGTTTTCTCCTTGTGTCAACCTCTGCACGGTGCTGTTGCTCTTCTTCATGCGCTACATCTTCAAAAATATCAACCCCAGGATTGAACGTGGCTGGTCGCGCTGAGCGTACTGGTCGCCGAGGCTTGGTGTTGCGTGGCTTTGTCTGTAATTCGGTCGTGTATTCGATGTTTGCAGTTGTGCCATCTTCTACGTAGCTGGGCGCGTAAACAGACGAAGGATGGCCATATTCATAATAACGATTGCTTGAATAGGATGTATTCGACGGCGCAGGGCATGGTGTACCTCCTGTATACCCGTACATTATGTCTTCTGGTATATCCTGTAGGGTTAGATGCGCCTGCGCAAAGTCGGTGGAGTCTTTCAAGATGTAACCTTGGGGAGGACGGGCGGATGGAAACTAGCGCCGGGCGCTAGCGCGTATTCGTTGTTGACAAAGGTATACACAGTTGCCACGGCAACATCAACCATGAAACATTGCGGGGAACGTCATCGTAATGATGTAAGGATTGCAAATGGCAAGGGTGTACTTTTAAAAACCCAAGTGTCTAATGAGGAGAGCCCTTTAAGCAAGTAGGAACGTCGTTAAGGGAATTACGGGAGTTGGAACGGTAGGGATCAATATGTTGAATACCTTTATGCTAGAGATCTGCTCAAGCCATTGAAGATCAAGCCTTCTTCAACCCGAATTCCACTTTACCTTTGCTTTTTCAACAGGAACATATCCGTATCGAAGCCAGTGGTATACAGTAGGTTGGATTCCCGAAAGCTGTTTTCTATACTGCACAGGAAAGCTAGTAGTTCTTTGATATATCCAGCAACTTGAAATGATATTGTCATTAGTTGTAATTTAGCCTGCGATATGAATACATGGATTGCTGGGACGATACATCGTTGGACAGCGCGGTTTTCAGTGTAAAGTGCGAGCGCTGACCAGTCTGAAGTACATTTCCGAGCCGGATGGTGTATCATGTAGGCTATCGTAGTAGTAGTAGTAGTAGTAGT
>Ga0181471_100327_pt1 | contig 14350 bp, 16 predicted proteins | sample InSIn5gowninarea_FD_119083 | JGI IMG/M metagenome (GOLD analysis project Ga0181471, IMG submission 119083) | Clean room microbial communities from NASA Spacecraft Assembly Facility at Jet Propulsion Laboratory, Pasadena, California, USA -... ...
CAAGACCAAGACCAATATTGTCACAAAGACCCCATGTCAGCCCTCCTCCAAGTCTCTGCAACAAGTCAAAGTCAACAAAAGTCATTGTTACCACTCAAACCAACAGGGGACCTAAAGGGGTTCCTAAGAGGGCAACTACTAGGTTAACCACAACTAAGTCTCCTTGCTCTTTACGGACTTTCACCAATGGGAGGAGTCCTACTAGTGTAAGGATCATTTGTAAAATATATGTCAATGGGTAGGTGAGAAGTGACTGTGAAAACCCTTTCCCGAGGATGGAGTGAAGAATGGAACTCGCTTGCTCTTTAAGCAAGGGACTTGGCCACCAAGGCTAAGAGGTGAGGATTGGAGGGTTGAGGGAGCAAGGATAGGCTTATAAATAAGGTTCTCAATACCTATAATCCTTGGGCAACTTGGATTCCCAAATAGTCCTTGACAAATAATCTTTATTGAGAAGTGGGACCACACGGGGCCAAGTGGACCTAGCCCAAGTTCGGTGATGGAATGCAGTAACCAATGATGTTCCTATCCTAGACAAGGTGAGGGGAAAAGACCAAACAAGAATATTTACTTCAAAAGGTTGAATTGATCCTATTGAGGTCTAGCCTTGGGGATGCCTACGCAAAATTCGATCCTACAGCTAGGGCTTGGGATTCTCAGAGATTCCATCGTTAGATTGCCTCAAAATTTGAGGAGAGGGAGGGAACCCACCAGCATAGTAACCTATAGGAGATCGAAGTATTTCCTTGGGTCAATTCCAGAGAGATTGATGCCCTAGGTGACCTAATGGGGCTAGACCTAGGGAAGAATGGGAAAATGGTAAAAAGAGGGTTAAGATGATCACCCCTATGAGGGAACAGTGCCTAATTCACTTGGATATATGGAGTCAAGGATGATGATGAGTAAGAACTTGGTTTCTTGATCAAAGAGGCCCAAAAAGTCAACTTCATCTGATGTTGAAAGAAAGAAAAGAAAAGTGACCTTCAAGCATTTATACTTCAAAGAAAACGATGCAACATTATCGAAACAAATAATCTCTAAGACATTTCATTCATATAACATTGGCCCATACATTAAATTAGCTAAAACATGCTCAGTTCCACATTTCGATTATGCAGCAACTAGCCCTAATTTTAGCAGTAGCAGCAACAAGAATAATAACATCAAAATTCACTTGCAATGTTATAGAGTATATCTAACCAGCATTTCATTCACAAGAAAAGCTCCAAGACAATATAAATAGCCCAAATACATATGTCAAAATTCATCCATCTCCAGAAAATATCCTCCAAGGAAAAAGTGCGAAATTCTCTATTGATTAGAGAGATCCCAAATCCAGTGATGATACAAATGAATGTATCTAGCATCAATATATAGCCTCTTAAGGAGTTCGAATTAGCCTATCGGCCTACATTAGCCCCTAATCATAAAATAATGTGCCAATAAAACCCCTATTGGTGACAAGCCCACCATACTAGCTCACAAGTGTAAACATAAGCCTCACAAGGGGCCAAATAATAATATGTACATGTTGTAGGGCCCTCCAAAGGCATAATAATATCCAGAAGTTCCATATTGAGGAATAAATTCCTCGAAATATGATGGACAAGGTGGTGGCCCCTTATTCTCCAAGTAGTAGACCTGTGGTGCTCCTAGTGGATGTGAGGGCACATAAATAACCCCATGGGTCTCCATATGAATCGAAGATGCATGTAGATCCTCTACAAGGGTCCAAGTGGTGGGATGAATGCTACCATGACATCCTACAAGTCCTAGGAACCTGCCAAGAGTGTGGGGCTCCTGTGGGGGCCTGCTAGGCATAATGTACCCAGCATATCACCATCATCCCAAAAGTGGATCACTAGTAGTCTCTGAGCATCCATGAAGATTCGTGGAGTGTTGTCTACTGTTGTGGAAGCCCATGGCTCTCTATGCACACCCTACATGTGCCAATGTAGACCTCTTGGGTTAGGATCCCATATAGGGAGACTAAACCCAAATGGAAACCACCAGTAATCCTGCATAAGATCTAATGTGTCCCCTAGGCTTCCAGTACAACCAATCATTCAAATAATTGGGTAAATGAACTTACAAATCATGGATAACAAAGTGGGCACTTCATAATGGCATGCCCTTCCGTAGCGGTCTTTGGCATGTGCTAGTGTCTTTGAGCTCCAAAGAGGGTTAGCCAAGTACCTTATTAGGTGGTTTCAGAGCTTAAAGGGCATAATATGTCCAAGGTACATCCCTCTAATGGGGATGAAAAGTGACAAATAAGTGGAATGGAATAGGGAATGACAGGAGCAATCCTAGGCCACATAGTGGGGCATAGGGGTAGCTAAATAACGGGAAGCCCACGCCTGGGTATGTAATGGGTAGGAGGGAGAAATCATGGTACATGAGGTGCCCCGACCTTGAGTTTTCCACCCTTCTTAATATGCCTTGTGCCTTTTATTAAATTGTTTAATTCATTGCTTGGGGCTTAAAGAACAGGAGCATGATATGTAAGATAACGCAATGATTACCCCCTTTTAGGTGGGGCAATTCATTTCCTTCTAGGGGTTGCGATGATCATGGGTTCCTGAATGATAAAGGAGACTCATCTAGGGCCTATGGAACTAGGGTGATGGCCATGGATTGGGGTAGAGCTCATGCATTTGATTTTGCCCACGTGTTGATTGTTTTGTCCCGGCCATCTTTTGCATTTTGTGGTACAATTTCTGTTAAATGTGGTCAATTATGCTTTTCACCTTTTCTTTTAATTACGTCAACCTCTAGGGCATCATTCTAGACCTGACCCAAGGTGGGGGCAAGGGGATAGGGAGGTTGGCCCTATGTGGACCCAAAATGGAAATGTGGACCCAAGTAGGAGAAAAGATGAATGGGGGTATAGTGATTCGAAAGGGAGTAATATGTGCGGGTAAAGGAGGGGAACCATGCACCCAAAGTCAAGGTTTCCCAAGTAGTACCACCCTAGAACCAAATGGTCAATAAAGGAGATCCCACGAGACTAATATCCAAGGGCAACAACCAAAAGAGATCAAGGGGACAAGCTCACAAACTAAGCCTATTCTTTCCGTTAAGTCTTGTTGATTTGTGGTAGCATCGGATGTGCTCTAGCCATGAAAATTGGTGGAGAGGCTAACGCACATGAGATCTCCAGAGAGGGTTTGGGCAGATTATAAACAGATTGGAAGATATTAAAATAATTAATATTTTTAATGGAGTCCCTAGGTCTAAACTTAGGGAAAATAAAATATTAATGTGAATTAATATAAAACTATGTTAGAATGGTCCAGAAGTCATGGATCAAGCCAGATCTAATCTTAGCGGTTGATTAGGGACTTAATCTCAGCTGTTGATTTGTCAATGAGAAAAGTATAAGAGGAGGCTTGAAGGTCACTTGGAGAACACACCGAGTTGATCAAGATTTCAATTTTCTAGGGTTGGGTTTGCTAAAGAAATCGAAGAAGTAATCAGAGTTGCAATTGAGGGGCAGTGAATACAGAAACAAAGAGACAGAGATAGTACCAAGAGGATCAATGCAGAAACAGGGAAAGAGGGATGCAGAGCCAGCCAGAGATTCACACAGAACCAGCCAAGGCTCACGTAGAGGCAACCAGGAGTTGCACAATGCCTCAGAGAGCTAGCGTGAGTGGCACAGAGGCTCTAAGGGCTAACGCAGTGCCTCCAAAGGCTGACGTTGGGCGAGCTATGGTGATGTTGGGCCAGAAAGGGTTGACACAGTCCCTAGAGGCTAACCCTAGGGCTTTCGTGGAGCAGATTAGAGTTGGGAGTTGTTGGAGTGTTCATCCGGGGTTTCAGCTGAAATATTTGCTTCCAAGTAGAGAGGTACTACTACCGAGATTATTCTCTATTGGGTGAGTTGGTTTTGGCACCCAAATTGTATTCAGAAACTGCATAATAATAAAACCCTCAAATGGTTGCACCAATTTTCCCCCATTGGGTTTTCTGAGACATTGGTCCAAAAACAACAATGTCACTTGTGTTCTTGTTTTGTTTCCTTCAGTTGATGATCTGTAATGTGTTGAGCATGTACTTGTATTTATTTTCAGTATTTACATAGTAAATAACTTGTTAATTAATCAGAACAAGTAGGCAGAAATAAATCAGAGAAGTACATTAAGGGTTTCTAACAGTTAGACTTAAAACTTCCAACAAATCCCCCCATCAATCCATACACAGAAGTATCCATGATAAGTAAACTCAATACTCAATTACCAAATGACAAGACATACCTTTAGATTCGAAAGGCCCACCTTCAAACATACGATCAATACAGGTCGGTGAAGGACCACATCGCTGGCTCATAATAAATTCTCTTTTGACTTAATTGACACTATAAACACGAAGAACATGCATTTACTAAAAATAAAATAATAATAATGAATATAATAAATACAATAATAGTATATTTGAATTACATTATGAAGACCAACCAGCGTTGCATGAACCCCCCCCCCCCTCCGCCCTGGATCAAAACCCCGAATCGCAATCTGTACGGATCTGTGGGTGATCCGCTGGCTGAAATGAGGATCGGGCCAGAAAATATGGTTCCTGCCCTGTCCAAACCATCTGACCCAATCTGCGTTTCGTAATTTTTGAAATGTGTTTCAGTTAGCGTATCGCGCAGCTGAAACATGGCATTTCTGGGCCGGATCCGTATGGATCGTGATCGTTTCTATTATGAAACAAGCTCACAAAAAGATAGAAAAGAAAGATCAACGCTTTAGAAATCAGCGTCTTCGAAGGGACAACCTCCTTTACATTACACAAATGAACAATTCTTGGATGATACAAATGACAAAACCTCCTTTCTATATATAAGAGTCTAAGGGATCACAATATAATCAAAGTCGACATAACAATAAAAATATAAGGGCACAACAATAACAATAAGGGCTACAATGACAATAGTAATGCGGGAAATCACTAGTATTATAGGAACCTAACATGCCCTCTCCTTAAAAAAAGTGTTGTCCTCAATGCTTGAGTAGTTCTGGATGTTTTTGTAGCTATTGATTTCTTGTTTCTGTGACTGCTTCAGGTTCCAATATGATTTTTCCTTCCTTTTCAAGTTTTGGCAATATTGTTTGAACTAAGATCTTGTCACTAATAACCTTCTTTAAGCATGAAACATGGAAAACTGGGTGTACTTGGGAAGCTGCAGGAAGCTCCAATTTGTATTCCATAGTACCAATCTTTTGCAACACTTTGTACGAACCATAATACTTTGGTGATAATTTATTATCTTTCTTAGCTTGCTTGAGGGACATTTGTTTATATGGTTGTAGCTGTAGAAATACCCAGTCACCTATATCAAAAGTTATTTCGCTACGATATTGATCTGCCTGTTGTTTCATTCTATTATGTGCCAAAGTTAGGTTATCCTTTAAGAGTTGGAGACCTTCTTGTTGATGATCGATGTGATCTTCTACTACTTGAACCTTAGAATTTTCTCTTAAATATGATGTGATGTACAGTGGGTGATATACATAAAGTGCCATAAATGAAGTCATTTTTGCTGCAGTATGGAAGGAAGTGTTATACCACCATTCAGCGAAAGGCAACCATTTGACCCATTGTGTCTGTTTATTAGATACAAACAAGGCAATGAAGATATCCTTTCAAACATTTGTTTACTATCTCAGTTTGCCCATCAGATTGAGGATGATAAAATGATCTATGAGCTAACTGAGTACCAAGAAAATAAAATAATTATTTCCAAAAATTTCCAGTGAAAATGGGATCTCTTCCGCTTACAATAATCTTTGGGTTTCCATGTAGCTTTTGAGTTGTTTCCATAAATGTAGTAGAAATTGTACTGGATTTAAATGGATGAGATAATGCACAAAAGTGTGCATACTTGGTAAGTCTATTAACTACCATCATGCTAACACTCTTTCGTTCGGACTTGGGTAAACCTGTGATAAAATCCATTGAAACTTCCTCCTAACATTGACTTGGAATGGATAAAGGTTGTTATAGACCCGGAGTCTTAATTGTTTCAACTTTGTTTTGTTGGCAAACCAAACATTCTGCCACAAACTAAGTTGCACGAAACGGGGAAACGGGTACAAGTTTCCGAAACGGGAAGCGATACGAAACTCGACCTCCCCAAATTTTGGAAACGGGGAAACGCGAATATATATATATGTGTGTGTGTGCTTGTGTGTGTGCAATCATAAATCATAAATGATACATTATAATTTATTACACTTAAACATTAATATTTAATTTACATCACATTTACTCATGAATGATCACATAATGAAAATAAAAATATCGGAATATCCAAAAGAAACCTTTATTATATATTAATATATGAGGCTGAAAGTACAATAAAGACCATAAGGTTGCAAGAGAGAGATCCAAATCAGGATTTTCTACTTCCACATCCCATTCTTTAGAAGGACCATTGTTGTATTGGGAGTCTCCTTCTACATAGTCGAACGACCTTAGTGCTCTTGATTAAATACATGTTTCAAACCCTAGTACCCTACATGATCTTGATTATTGGGAGTTTCCCATGCATAGAGGTCTTGGTTCTCTTGATTAAATACAAGTTCCATACCCTAGTACATGATAAAATCCAATGGAAACATTGCAATCCCTCCAATCCTGAAATCCTGAAAAACAAATAAGTCTGTTGGATTTTGAGTGAAATCTAAAATTATACTTTCTCCATATGAAATCCAATGAGGGCGAAACCACTCTCAAACATCCTGAGTCATTTCATGGTAATGTTAAAATTTTAAGTAACCTTTTACTTTAAGAATTTAACATTACCATGAACCGCATATCCCTCAAACTTCCTGATGAACTGCATATCAACACTAGGGCAAAAATTCACTTTTATAACTTTAGACACGCATCTAGAAGCAACAAGAAGTCACTAACATACCCTAAAAGTAAATTAAAAAAAACACAAGTTAATGAGGAAACGTGGGTTGTACGGCCCTGAAACGCATTTCCGGCCGTACTGGCCACGTTTCCGTTTCGGGAAACGTGGCAGTACGGTCGGAAACGCGTTTCACAGCTGTACCAAACGCGTTTCATACCCGTTTCCGTACGAAAACGGACCTCTATACCACGTTTCTTGCAACATAGACTCTAATATATGATTACATGATGGTTGAGTTTCCGCTGAGTTTCCGCCAAGTTTCGGAGTTTCGGGTACGGGTACGGCACGAAACGCCGGGTTCTTTGAAGTTTCGTGCAACATAGGCCACAAACTTTTGAATATCAGATTTAAGGCCATCCCAAAAAAATTCCTTCTTAACCCTATATTAAGTTTTTAAAAATCCCAAGTGCCCTCCTAAGGGAGAGGCGTGCAATTCCATAATAATCTTTCGTTTGAGTTGGGAATTCTGACATAGGTATAAGCGACCTTTGTACCATAACGAATCATATTTCCAACTAAATGTATCAGATGTACTAAGATCTTGTTGTAGCTTTTGAATGAGTGCCCACACTTCTTCATCATTCTTCCATTCATCCCTTGCTTCGTTTATCCAATCTGGTTGGATAATAAAAATGAAACAAAGCAATGCTTCCACATCCTCATCCTTTCTTGACAGTGCATCTACCACAACATTTTGCTTCCATTTTTTGTACATGACTTCAAAGTCATAACCCAACATCTTTGTGACCCATTTTTGTTGCTCTTCTGAAAATAATCTTTGTTCTAAAAAGTATTTAACACTATCATGATCCATTTTTACCTTAAAGTGTCTTCCCATTAGGTTGGGTTGCCATTTCTTAATTGCATGTAGTATTGCCAACATTTCCTTCTCATGAATAGCTTTGTGTAAATACTTTCCTTTGATTGGATGACTTTCGAAAGCAATGGGTCTTTCTTCTTGCATTAAAACAGCACCAATTCCATTTCCTAAGGCATCACATTCCACAATAAAAGATTTTGTGAAGACTGATGTAGTTAAAATCAGTGCTTGGCATGGTGCATCTTTAAGATGTTCAAAGGCCTTCATTGCTTCTGTAGTCCATAAAAATGCATCTTTCTTCAATAATGTTGTTGGAGGTGTTGTTATTCTCCCATAATTCTTAACAGACTTGCGATAATACTCTGTCAATCCGAGAAATCCTCGCAGATGCTTTATGGACGTGGGGATTTTCCATTCGTTAATGGTTTTAATTTTGCTAGGGTCTACCTTAACACCTTCATGAGATACAATATGACCGAGATATTCCACCTCTTGTACTCCATAGAAACATTTGGAGCCTTTTGCATATAATTGTTTCTCCTCCAATAGTTTGAGCACCCTGTCAACATGTTGAACATGATCCTTCCAAGAGTTGTTATAGATTAGTATATCGTCAAAAAATACTAACACAAATTTTCTAAGGGTGGGTTTGAAAATGGAATTCATCAAACCTTGAAATGTAAGAGGTGCATTGGTAAAGCCAAAAGGCATGACCAAAAATTCATAATGACCCTCATGAGTTCTCAATGTTGTTTTCAGAATGTCTTTAGCCTTCATTTTGATTTGACGATATCTTGAATGAAGATCCAACTTGGTGAAGTAAATTGATCCATGCAATTCATCCAATAGTTCATCAATGACACTAATGGGAAATTTATCTTTAATACTGAGCTTATTGAGCTCCCTATAATCTGGACACATGCGCCATAATCCATTCTTCTTGTGCACCAATTCTATTGGAGTAGAGAAAGAACTTTGACTAGGTTGAATCATACCAACCTCTAGCATTTCTACAACAATACGTTCAATTTCACTCTTTTGGGCATAGGGATATTTGTAAGGTCTGATGTTTGGAGGAACACTTCCTGGAATCAAATGAATAGCATGATCATGATCCCGAATAGGTGGGACACTTTTGGGAGTCTCAAATACCTTGGAATGATTGTCCAAGACTTTTTGGAGATCTGGAGAAATAGATGATTTTGATGTGGGAACCTCTAGCGAACATAATTGTGCAATTACGCCTCATTGTTCTTTCTTTAAAAACTGTCATTCCATTAGATCTGATTATCTTTCCTGGTTTTCCTATGATACCTCTTCATTAAAATTCCTTTTCTTTCGAGGAAAATTTCATGAAAAGTCCTTGAAAATTAAAAGCTATTGTACCCAAGGATTGTAGCCATTGGACTCCTAGTACAACATCAGCACAACCCATTTGAATGGAAAGCATTGGGCTGTTCAATATATATTCTCCCATGGACAGCTTGATATTATGGCACTTTCCAGAGCGATTTATGGTTCCTCCACTTGCAACCATCACTTGACACTCTGGTGCTGGATATAGGAAGCAATTCAATTCCTTGGCTATCTTACAATGAATAAAATTATGGGTACTACCCAAATCAATCAACACTATTACCTTTTTCTTCTTGATATGTCCTTCTATCTTGATAGTTTGAGGAGTGGTAATTCCTGCCAGTGTATTACAAAATATGGTCAGATTCATTTCTTCTTTCCCTGGGATTGGTTCCTGGTGTATATCCTCTTCTTTTGACGTTTCTTGTTCCTTTTCTTGCTCCTCCTTCCCCATCTATGTAAATTAATTTCTTCTTAGCACACTTATGACCTTTAGTGTATTTTCTATCACAATTGTAACAAATCCCTTTTGCTCTTTTTTCTTCCAATTGTTGTGGCCTCAACCTTATAGGTGGTGAAAGGCTAGGAGCAACAACACTTCCATCTTTATAGTTATCAGTGGTAGGCTTCCTTGTTGCCATAATTTTTCTTTCAAATTTTTTTGCTAACCTGTATGCCTTCTCCAATGAATCAAGTTCCCGAATTTGAACCTCATGTTGAATGTTACACTTTAAAGTCCCTATGAAGGCATCAATCCTCTGCTTCTTTGGAATATCATTTAACCTTATATTCAGTTTTTAGAAGTCCTCAATGTGCTCTGCCATTGAACCCTTTTGATTGAGATTTATCAATTGGCAAAAGAAGGTGTTGCTCTATGCATCCTCATAATGTGCTATCATTTCCTCCAGGAAAATTGACCAGGTGACAAGTGGTTTACGAGAACAAAGCCCTTTATACCATAAAAGTTGATTCAGTTGTAAATATAAATATGCGACACATACCTTTTGTAACAGTTGCACATCATGTAGATCAAAACATTTCTCCATTTGTAGTATTCATGTTATTGGATCCTTGCCATCAAACTTCCTCATATCGATATTTGGAATATGTTGGATCTTCAATCCAATGTTAGATTCTATGAAATCATGATTAACATTTATTTTTTTCTCATCATGGGTTTCCTCTACTACCTTATCGTCATTAGGAGTCCTTTCTTGTAGCAACTTTGTCTCACCTTCCTTCGAACCTTCCATGTCTTTCTTCAAATATTCCATGTCTTTCTTCAAATCTACTTCCCTACCATCGATATCAGCTTCCATGGCACATATAAAACTATTTCTCTTAGCTTCGATCGCAATGTTCAAATCCTCCATCCAATTTTGCTTACTAGGTGTTTCTATTTTCTTGATTCAAGTCATTCTTTTTCTTGCTTTTAGCATCTCGATCTTGAATCTGTTGTATCTCTAAAATTTCGGATCTCCAAGGTCTGAAATTGCGACCTGCAGTATCACTTTGCATCCTCTTTCCAATGCCACCAGTCTGATCAAAATTGGATTCTCCAAAAAAGAATTATGTCCAATCTCCCAAGATGCCCTTCTTATATAATTTTTCAATAGAGCGAACTTGTACGAAGTGCCACGTATTACTGTTTTGACCTTCGAACCTGAAACAATACACAGAAAAGTACAGTCTGTCCTCTTTTTGTATCTTCTTACACAATTTCAATCTGACGCTCAGAGAGAAAGTTATGATGATTTTCCCCAGGTCACCTGTTTGGGATGTAATTCGAGAGCCTGCAAAAGCTCTAAATGTCTTGGACTGTATCTCCGAAAATATAGTGAAACAAGATCTGAAATTCAGGCCCAAGCTTCATCGCGATTTCAGCGCAAATGGGTTTTAATTTCAGAGTCTGAACCTTCATATAAAAAAAATTATAGAGAAAATTCCACGATGACCTGTTTCATATGGAATTCTAGAGCTTGCAAAACCCTAACTTCCTCAGATCATATATCTGCAAATATAGCAAGACAAGATCTTAAATTCGGACTCGAGGTTCAAAATGATTGCTGCTCAAATGGGTTTTTTTTTTTAACTTCTGAAACTTCGTAGAAAAAAAGTTATAACAAAAATTCCACAATGACCTATTTGGAACAGTGAAACCCTAGAATCCAAAGCTCTAATATGAAATGTTATGAAACCAGCTCACAAAAAGATAGAAAAGAAAGATCAACGCCTTAGAAATCAGCCTCTTCGAGGGGGCAACTTCCTTTACATTACACAAATGAACAATTATTGAATGACACAAATGACAAAACCTCCTTTCTATATATAGGAATCTAAGGCGTCACAATATAATCAAAGCCGACATAACAATAATAATATAAGGGCACAACAATAACAATAAGGGCTACAATTACAATAGTAATGGGGGAATCACTAGTATTATAGGGACCTAATAGTTTCCGTAGACAAGCGACCGGTTCCGTCATTCAGCCCCACAAATGCGACTTTTTTTTATTTTATTTTTCCTAGTGCTTGCGGGTGGGTCCAAGATGGGTTAGGGTAAGGAATGAAGGGATTAAAAGGCCCTTTCACCTCTCATTAGCTCACTTATATATTTTGAAAACTTGGAGAAAGAGAAGAGAAGAGAGCTTGGAGAAGAGAGGAGACACTTGAGGAGAGCTTGGAGGAGTAAAGAAGGGCTTCCATCTACAAGAGCTAAGTGCCTATCCCAAAATCCCTCCATTTTTTGTTATTGTTTCTTGTATTTTTCTCTTTTTCTCCTCCCTCTCCTACACTTTCCCATTCTTTCTTCTTGCCCATTTAATTGTAAGTTCTCCACCACCTATATTCATATTCTAATATGGTGTTCTTTTGGCTTTTATTTATCATTCCACTTTTGGTTTTAATGATGGCAAGGGGAGTAGGAATAAAAGAGAAGAAGAACAAGAGGATAGTGGTCACCATATGAGTGACCCAATGTATGGTGGGGAGGTTTGAAGAGGAAGGGGATGAACTTAGAGGGAACACTGAAACACTAGAGGGAACACTGCATTGACACCCTTGTGGAACTATGTGACTAAACTTCAAGGGGGAAAAGGTGGTGGAAGCTACAAATTTTTGTGCCTTCATGGTTTTCATGGAGGAAAACCATTTAGTGGTTCATACACCCATGTGAGGAGGCATCTTTGTGGGGTGATGGACAACAATGAACAAAAGGGTGTTGTTGGGATACAATTTTTCCAAACATTTTAGCCGAACAAAGAAGAAAATACATCCAAATAGAGGAGGTTGCAAAAGAAAAAAGCAAGAAGCAAAAAAGTCAGTCTAAATCAAGTGAAACCTCTAGATTTGGTAGCTCATCTCCCCACGGTACTTCTGCAAACATTGGAGGCAAAAGAACAATAGGGAATTTCTTGAATGTCACTGGGAGGGATGATGTGGATAGAAAGATAGTCTGATTTCTTTGTGCTTGCGGTGTACCATTCAATGTGCTTCGCTCTCCCTATTGGCATGAAATGGTAATGGTTGTTAATGAGGCCCCAAAAGGATACAAGTCCCCCAACTATGAGAAAGCTAGAATAGTGCTATTAAAAAGAGAAAAATCGAAGGTTCAAAAAGCATTGACACATTTTACAAATGAGTGGGTGGATTGTGGGGTATCCATTGTATCAAATGGGTGGACAAATATTAAAACCCAACATTTCATAAATGTTCTTGGTGTTTCTGGTAGTGGTGCAGTATTTAATACATGTCATGACTCCTCCTCCATCAGTGCAACTTCCCAAAACATTGCAAATCTCCTATTGCAATCAATCGCAAATGTTGGTCTGAATAATGTGGTTCAAGTGATCACAGATAATGCAGCAAATTATAAGGCAGCAGGAAAAGTTATTGAGCGTACTCATCCACACATCTTTTGGTATGGGTGCTTGGTACACACATTGAACCTTTTGACGCATGATATTGTGAAGCATGAAGAATGTCGATGGATTAATGAGCTTTACAGGAAAGGGAAGCAACTCATTAAATTTATTACAGGGCATGCAAGGGTAAACTACTTCTATGGCACTTACTCCAAGTTGTAGTTGCTTAGACTTGCAAAAACAAGATTTGCAAGTTATTACCTCACCTTTATGCAGCTAGTGAAGATGAGACAAGCTTTAACTAATATGGTGACCTCTGAATCATCGGAGGAAATTAACACTGATAAAGATGGTGCTAATGTAGCTAAGGACACTATTCTTGACATGTTCTTTTGGTCACAGGTTAAATACGTTTTGCAAATCAGCAAACCAATTTATTACATGACCAAGTTTGTAGATTCAGATCAGCCAATAATTGGGGAGGTGTATGAGCAAATCAATAGCATGTTGGGGCAGATTAAAGACATTGTTGAGCCTAAAGATGTTACTTTGTACAATTATATTCATGCAGAGATGGAAAACCAATGGGAAATGCTAAATGTTCCATTGCATGCATTAGCATATGTTTTGACACCTAAATACTATCATCCATCGTCGCTTTCAACACCAGCACCTGGGGGGAAGCAAGAGAAAACCACACCTAGATCGAGAGGTTCTATAAAAACATACTATTGCATTGGGTAAATTAGTCCCTGATGAGGAGGAGGTTGCCATGGTACGGAAATAGTTGAGCAACTATTTGCTTACCACTGGTCCATTTGGGAGCATGCATGCAATTAGAGACCGAGAAACTTTCTCTTCTCTTGAGTGGCGGAACATGTATGGAGGTGCTACTCCACTTCTACAGACTTTGGCATTGCGGGTGCTATCACAGGTGGTAAACACTTCTTCTGCAAAGAAGTGTTGGAGCTCTTATTCTTTCATCCATAGTGTTAAAAGGAACAGGTTGAGTTTAGACTAGGCAAAGAGCTTGGTTTATGTTCATTACAACTTGCGATTGTTGTCCCATTACTGTGATGATGCAAAGACTAATAAAGATCTTAAGGTTTGGGATAGGAATCCAGAGGAGCCCAATTTGGAGGACGGAGTGTTGTGATTAGAGCAATTGGAGGATGCTCGTATGCAGGTATGTCGATTGTGGTATGAATTTAAAAATTCAGTTAACAAGTGGTATGTCCATTGAATTCAAATGCGTCAATTTTGCTTATAAAGAATTTCTCTAATTCCTATTTTTATTTTTATTTTTTAACTAGTGGGTTATTTGAGAGCAGATCCGGGTTAATTTCCCAGAATTTTTTTGAGCACCAAAAGTGGGTCAAACAA
>Ga0181471_100394_pt1 | contig 14279 bp, 15 predicted proteins | sample InSIn5gowninarea_FD_119083 | JGI IMG/M metagenome (GOLD analysis project Ga0181471, IMG submission 119083) | Clean room microbial communities from NASA Spacecraft Assembly Facility at Jet Propulsion Laboratory, Pasadena, California, USA -... ...
ACTTTTGTAAGAGAATATTTCTGTACTGGTAGACCATCTGTAGGATCTAAATCGAGAATCTGACCGCGAGAACGAGCTGCTGATGCTGCATCTTGATGACGGGTTTGCCGAGAGCGCTGTGAAGAAGACAGAACCGTCAGGAATTGTTCGAAGAGAAGTGAAGGATGAGGTCAGGGGAGCGGGCAAGCAAAGCAAGATATTCGTCGTTGGGCAATAACCAGCGAGAAGGGAACTTGGAACCCAAATCCACTGTAGTATAGGGGCCAAGGGCGTAACCTGGATTCGACAACGCTTTCGATATAGCGACGACCATTTCATGAAAATCCCCTGATGCCTGCAGGGAGGTTCCCACCTGGCTGGTGCCAGCTGGTGCACTCCCCGTTGAGGGCTCAGGGGGTCTGCACGAATCGGGAGCTGCTCTTGAGAGCCAACTCACCGACTGGCCAGGTAGGACGCAGCCGTCATGGTCTACTTCCACCACAAGTGGTGGGAAGTTCTTGCCATTTGGGCATGCGCCCTTATCTGACCAGTGGCGCTGCACCGAGTCCTTTGTTGAGTATGGGCGGTTACACCCTTGGCACACCCATGCGTGTGGAGGAACAGCACCAGGCATTCTTGTAGAATGATAGAGAAAAAGGAGCTTTCAAGTACGGAGAAAAGTAAATCCGCTTCCGTATCTGCACCAGGTGCTCAAAACAAGAAAATGAACTTACTGGAGGCATTGTGCAAGGCTGTCGCACTAGTGGCTCGGCTGATGGCAAGGCTGTATGGGTCACAGCTGACCCTTAGAACGCTATCAATCGATGCGAAGAAGTGATGGGGAAAAGCGCGACAATTCAAAGATGTTAGATGGATGTTCAAGAAATGGGTTACGAGGAGACGCGACAAGATACGATGAGATGGAGTTCTGTTCGCTAGATCTTCGGCTATATACAGACACTACTTTAGCGGCTTGGCAATGCTTCCTCTGAGGAGGAATGGGTTACCCAGACTATGGGTGACAGGATTGGACGTGGACAGGTGATTCAATGGCATAACAGTGAGATCTTCAAATAGATAGCTCAATAAGACCAGGATGACATACTTGCATACAGAAAGAGAAAGAGACATGTCATCACACATCGACTCGTGGAGAACAAGGAGCACAAAACTGCAATTCTGTCAGTTCACGTTAAGGCACACCATGCATCAAGCTGGAAGACCGGGAATGACTCTTAGCTTGCAAGGCTGGCTCAGAGCTTGCTGATGTGGTAGGACGTCTGGCGTCTGTTGAATCTCTCCATATCTAAGATTTTCTCATATGAGGCTTTCCCAGGACCTCTGCACTGTTTCGGTAGCCTTCAAGAGTAGGTATGGTGCCCTTTGTCTGACTCGTGTCGAGACGGCAACGATCGTCATGGAATGTCCTAGATATTGAGTGAGCAGACCACAGAGCATTGACCTAATAGTTCTGCGTGATCATGGATGTCATTGAGATCACGAAGGCAGTATCGGCATGATCGTAAGTAGCCTAAGTAGTTCCATCAGTTTCAAAGCAAACTCGTGAACGACATTGCTCCAAAGCTGAACATAATATCAGCCACCGATTCGAGCTGTCTTGTACGCGTCAAAAGTGGTCACTTTGAGCATAACAGCAGTAGATATTGATCGAGCTGTAATCGTTGTGAACTTGAGGTAAACATCCATGAAGAGAGACGATATACATGCATTAGTAGTATCAACGCCATAAATCACATAGTTTTACACCACAACAGCTCAATCCCAACCGGTGTCCTTCACCCGTATGATACCACCTTCATTACCAGTCTGTTTTCCAGTTTTGCCTCCTTCAACGACTAATCGATCGAGCTGGTAGAATTGTGATACTATGGTTTGTCTCTGTCAGGATTAGTTAGCATCTGCCATCGCATTTCGTCTCCTGGTTTTTCGAAAATTGTAACACCGAACTTACCCTCATGACCTGCAGCTCCTTCAAACCTTCTTGCACAAGCTCCTGTACCCTTCTTGCATCGCTCTCTTTTTGGTGCTCTCGAAATGCATCCCTCGTTCTTCTCCACGCGTAGCTTCTGAAATTGTAGTTCGCGAATTGCTTCGACTGCCGCAGTAAGGACCTGTATAAGGATTTGACACCATGGGCTGAGGTCTCGGCTGCTGTGGCGATCGCTGCGGATGCCATAATATACAAGTGGTGTGATATGGCTTGCCTGGAGCAGGTCTGAGCAAGACGTAGTGGTCTGATCCGTACAGATTGAGATTATCGATATAGATGCGGCGAAAATTGGGCGAATTCTCTTCGAGGCTTCGAGAGCTGCGCTTTCGTAGTGCGACTTTTCGAAATAAGAACCGGAAGAGATGATTGAGCAAGGTTCTGCGATAGCTTCGAGGGATATGTGATATCCGACAGCTGAGGTTATTTCTATCGAGACGAATTGGCTTTGGTCTTGATTGTCTAGAAATTTGTTCGCGACTCTGTTTGGAGCATGATGATCGGCGCGGAAATCGTCATTGCAGTTACAGACGACTGGAACACCGAAAGTCCGAACACGTCGAGCGAGATCTTTTTTTCTCACGCAAGATCATAACATCTCTCTGAGCGAGGCACTACCGTGTAGAGACACTCGTACAGCCTACGCGATCCAGAGATACTCCAGACGCCTTTCTTTGAACTGATAACAATCATGGCATCAACTCTCCCCTCCCCTCCTTCATCACGATCCGCATCTCCAGTCTCGGACTCCAAGGACAACAAGTACGAATACAAGCTAACACAGCAACTTGACGAACTGCTCGAACAATACCTTGAACTTCTCGATCGTTATACCACTCTACGCGAAGAGCTATCAAAGACGTTCTCAGCAGGATTCTTCTCCTTGGCACAGGCGCAGCGAGCATCGACGCTTGGCGCAGGCAGAAGGTATGGTGAGGAATGCTACGACGAGCGCATGAAAGCGCAGAGACGGGTTGTAGTTGGTGCCGGTGAGGCGAAGCAATATTGCACGTTTGGTGTTGCCAAAACTGTAACCTTGGAAGCAGCGAAGGAGAACAAGACTGTGGGAAACGAGGGCACGAGTGCTAAAGATGAGGAAGTGAAGAAGCAGGCAGGAACGACGGCGACAGAAGTGAATGGGGAGACAGTATTGCAGGAGAAGCAACAACAGCAGAAATCGGACTCGAGGCAAGATCCAGCTTATCGAGATCCGGTGACATGGTTTGGAATTCTTGTGCCGTCTACACTACGGCAGACACAATCGTACTTTGTCAAGGCTATCGACAAAACGATACCTGACCTGGTGTCCATCAATTCGGAAATGAATGCTGTTGAAGCCAGGATTTGGGCAACAAGAGAGCAACTAGGTATACTGGCAAACTATGAAGAAGTCAAACGTTTAATTCCCTCTCTTGCAGGTCTATCAGTGGTGACCAAGCAGGACAAGCTACCAGTGAAGGAGCAGATGCGGAATCTTTCTTCAAGGAAACTTGCTTCGAGACCAGGGCATTCAGGATCATCTCTGTTACAGTTGGGTGAATAGGACAAGCAAGAATTGATCACCATCTCTCTTCACAAGCGACCGGGCCTGGCGGTCTGGCTTTTTCAAGCATGCTGGGCAATACATTGCGCAAACAAGACATGCAATCCACACCACATAGCCTCTTCGTCCGTGTTGACCGTCGTGCAATTCTCGTGCAATTCGTCTCGCCTTAATACAGTCGTCAAGGCCATGCTTTTTCTTCCATCAAAACCTGAACGCCGCCGCTATGCAATCAATGCGGTCATGGGAGGTACTTGCCACAACTTTCAAAGAACGGATTCTATTCAGAAGGAGAAGCACCACTTTCACCAGGCAACAGATTCCCTCTCACAGCGAACATCTTCCCGCTTGTCCCTGCCACGAATCCATCAACCTGCCTCGCGTACTGCTCGACCTGTCTACTGTTCAACATACTCTCCAGACGACTTGGCTCAGTCGGGAGCTTGAACAGCTTCTGCCACTCATCTTCCGGCAATGGCGCCTGCTTCTGTATCGCCCTCGCCGCATTTTCCGCTTTCCGCTTGGCCTGCCATTGCTGGATCTTTGTCTGTTCTCGACCCAATGCGCGCTGATAGTACGAGAAATTATTCGCTTCCACGTGGTGGGTTTCGACAGAGTCGAGGAGGTTGTCACAAGTCTGTGTGAGGAAAGGGTCGATGTTCAGGGAAAGATTGTCGAAGGAGGGAGAGAGGTCATCGTCACGGGCGGCAGCGTTGTTTTCAATCTCGGAAACAGAGGTGGGTTGTTTAATGATCCCTTTGGAGACAAGGCGAGGGACTTGGTTGAGGAAGGTGTTAACATTATGTGCGTTGTGGAGGTGCACAGGAAGTTCGACGAGGATCTCAGAGAATTTTAGGCCAGATTTTTGTAGGCTACGGAAAGTAAGTAATGTGCAAACGAAATGGGACAGCGCACGTACTTCTCTGTGGTGAATTTATTCTCCTTGTAGGCTGACATGAACTGCGGTGATAATCTGAAGGCTCGCATGCTGAGCGCACCTTGAGAACTTCTGCTGACATCGTGGACCAACGCAATCGTCCGCTCATTGAGTTCTTTCTGGTAATAGTACTGGTTCTCAATGAAGTTTGAATTTATGAAGTTGCCCAGATTTGCACTCGTGTACCAGCCAACATTATTGGCATCAACGCCGACCTCTTTCTGCATCCTTATCATTTCGGCTTGGTAGGCACTGTTTGCTTTTGCGCGCGGCGCAGCTGCAGCGGAATTGAACTGCTGGTCATACTGTTGCGTTTCCTGAGGTATATCAACGACGGGGAACGGAAACGAGTTTGTAGCCTCCAGTAGGCCGTCGTTGTCCATGCCCACAAGAAAACCAGTGGCGGTAGCGGGATGTCGGCTTGCACAATGTTTGATAACTTTCATAACCACCAGGGCTTCCAGTTGGACCGCTTGAAGCGGTACATCTTCAGGTAGAGACATTTGAGCTGACTTGCGGTGTATATCGGTGCGCGTGGCTCTGGCGGACTGTGTTACTTCGAGAGGTTCTCTGAAATTGTGAGAGACTTGGTGGGTGGGTAGAGCCTTGGACAGCGCGCTAAAGTGGCTTGACATTTTTGTGCGAGCAATTCCTCAGGAAGGTTGGCCGCACTTTGTTTAACCCGAGCATTAACCGTCCGATCTGTAGTATCATACCTTGAGTTTTCCAAGTCAACATTGGCTCAGTGCACAAGGAAGACCAGCATAGATGATGACTGCCACACAGAAAAAGCATGAAACGAACTCACATTGAGCGATTATCAAATGCGCACGCGAAATCTAGAGCAAGCACTGCTTCGATAGTGAGGTATTTGTGAGTGGATTATGCCGGCGGCCTTGTCCCATACACAGAACAGACTCTTGCTAGGAGGTTGATCGAGGCGACAGCTGTTCAGTTTTTTACTTTCAAAATCTGCTTGATTCACTATATGGTCGGCCCCGTGCTGAACGGGTGGTAGGTAGAAGGGTTAGGCAAGCTACTTGGCTACACCAGCGTCTGACTGTCCCAGAGCCACAAATGCAAAGTTTTCGATGTTCGTTCCGGGTCTAGAAAACCAGGCTTCGAGCAAAAATGTCTCAGAAGAAAGCAAACACGAAGAATGACGATGAAAGCAGGATGTCCAAGACAGGAGCACATGAAGACGAGCCTGGCTTTTCTGGTACTATAATGGATTTCGCTACCAAGGATTCTAGCAAGTTTCGTGCTTCATCGGACAGTCCTCCCATCCTCTTCTCGTCAAATCTCTATCTTGACCACCGAAGGGCGTCACTGCCATTTGCTCGGTAAGCTTTGAGGTCAACCTCTATGATGATGCTGAAAGGTTGATGGTAATGTTGTTGATTGGGGTTCTGGAGAATTGAGCAACGTTGTTTCCATTTCCACTTGCTTGCGCGATCTGGTTCCCGTTGCTCTTGACTATTAGAGTTGTATTTTGGAAATCAGACTGGAGCTCAACGCTGGTAAGGTAACCATCCGATGCAAGGGCGGTGTTTGCAAGCAGTGAGCTTGCATCTTGGTCTTGGCCGTTGGCTGTAACTTGTACGTTGACACCAGCACCTGATTGGTTGTCTGTGAAGCGGACTGACACTTGTCGAGACATGTTGAAGATTGATAATGGTCAAATTGATTACTTTGGGTGGTATAGACTCTCTGTTATCTTGGATTGAAATGTGCTCCAGATGTTCTTTTGTGGGATGGATGAATGAATCAGTAGGAAATCAGGGGTATTAATACTTATAATCCGGTGCTTTTGTCGAGCACATGTCACACGTATTGGCAATATTTCAGCTGCTTCGCATTCAGTTTAGATTAGTAAAGTCTGAGAGAATAGCAACCTATCATGCGAGTTACCAACCCGTGCTCGATGCTGTAACCTTGCACTAGCAGATGAAACGTTGCATAACCAAGCAAGAAGCCCACTTGAATCATTGGGCCTGAAAGGGAGAGCTGCCGCAGTGAAGGAAGACTGCCAAGCGGTTGGCGATGCATGCACATCGGGACTTGAGCACGTCTTCAACGCGACTGAGCAATTCTGAACACCACAAACTTCTGCCAGACGAGGTTCAACAGCTAGCAGAGCCAGTAGTCAAGCCAGGGTTGCCGTCCAAGCGAGTACGTAAGCCGAGGGGTGCGGCTGACCATGATGAAGCGCTGTAGTAAGCGTTGACTCGCAAGGTAGCAAGCTGAACAATGTGGCGTTTCTTAGCCGACGAACGATGATTACTCACCAGGACGTTTTGGGACAGCGGCATGAATGGCGCAATACTGAGATGCTGATGTGACAACGATACCAATGTGGTCGATGCTTACTGTGGCCCTGAGCTGTACTCGACGGCCAAGTATTTCTCTTACACGTTGGCGTTACAGAGACCAGGTAACAAAGTTGGTGAACAAGCGAAGTTGATGTTATCGTTGAAAGGGGGTGGACTCCCTCACAGAGCTAGCGACTACCAGGTACTGCACCATTGGCGGTTGACTAAACCTGCCTATTCAGTCGTAAAGCAGGAGCCGGCATCATGCTATTGAGTACTTATCTTAGTTATGCATCAGTCGCTCTCTGTTTTCCGGCACAAATGGTCGGGGTACCTGATTCAGGGCCTGGGGAGTTTTGATGGTTCAAGACCACCCGCAGAATGGCTATACTCAGGTCAAAAGGCGTTGAGTATCAAGTATCAGAAGGCCGATCGAGCCAGTCCAGCCCAGTAGGTAGACCCCTTCGGATTAAGCTTATCCGAAAAGTTTCCACATGATGATCTTGATCTGCACGAATTTATCAGATTCCCAGATGGGTAATGACGCGGTCAGTCCTCGAGATACGGCATCTACCAAAAATGCAATTTAACCACGTTGTGCACTGAAGAGCTGTGTTTAGTGATTTGCTGATGGCCTTCAATACTAACACGGATATCTGGCTGGTAAGAACCACATGAAACCGCTTGTCGACTGACCAGCATGCGTGCAATACTAACGGCTTGTTATAGGCTGGCGCATTTGCTGCATTCTCAGTTGATGTACTCGTCTACCCACTCGATACCATCAAGACTCGTATACAGTCCCCCGACTACAAGAAGCTATACACCGACAATGGCAAAGCTAACAAGGCTTTGTTCCGAGGCCTGTATCAGGGCATCGGTTCTATTATCCTCGTAACACTTCCCGCCTCAGGAGCTTTCTTTACCACATACGAAGCTCTCAAATACACCTTGAACGAGTCTATACCTCCGAACACAACGCTATACATGCCACAGCCTGTCATCAATGCAATGAGTAGTGGTGGAGCCGAGCTGGTGAGCTGCGCCATACTCACACCAGCCGAGGTCATCAAACAAAATGCGCAGGTTGTGCAAAGAGAAATAAAGGGCGTGTCACCCACGATTCAAGTTCTCAAGGAGTTCCGTAAAAATCCTTTCCGCTTATGGAGTGGTTACACAGCATTAGCTGGTAGGAATTTACCATTTACAGCCCTGCAGTTTCCTGTTTTCGAGCACTTGAAGACTTACTTTATAGAGAAAAGGCAAAAACAGAAAGGTAGAAAAGTGGATGGAATTTTTGAACGAGCTTCTATTACAGCCATGAGTGCGGGTATAGCTGGTAGTGGTGCTGCATGGATAACAACTCCAGTGGACGTGATCAAGACGAGGATGATGCTATCAGCTGGTAAGCATGACCAAGCAAAGGGTGAGACGAAAGATCTTGGTAAACTCCTAACCGAAGGTCTTGCGAGCAAGTCAAGTAAAGGTATTTTCGAGACTGCAAGAGAAATAGGCAAGAGTGAAGGAATCAAAGGATTCTTCAGGGGTGCTGCTCTCCGCGGTATATGGACAGCATTGGGCAGCGGTCTCTACCTAGGGGTTTACGAAGGCGGCCGGTACTATCTTGAGGACTCTCGAAAAGTCAAGGAAGGAGATCCTGTCATGCAGAAGGATTGGAGCAACACAAAGGTCGGCATTGGTCCTAGTAGATCTCAGGGCGAAGGTGTGAAGAAAAGTGGATGGCAAGAGTGAGAGGAGACAACTCACGAAGATATGCGAATACCCGTCCGCGATATAGCTCGCTGATGAGGTCTGCTCATCACCAAAGCTGTTCTTTGCTCTTCCCAAAGGACTACTCTCCGAAGTCCCAGCACAGTCCATTCGAGCTACGCCCTGCTACAATCTATGGTGGTGATACAACCAAACGAGACGATGGGCATACCTATGCCATGGACCATCCCATTCTTGGTGGGTTGTGCCGAGCCTCAAGTGTTGTTTCTCGGGATTGGAGCATGTCGGGTCTCATCTTGTGATGGTACCTAGCCATGCTTTAGTCCTCAAGCTCCCGAAGGTAATGTCTTCGAACAAGCGTTGAACTTCGTCACTGTTGTGAATGGATCCGAGCGCCGCTTCTAGGGGACTGGCTCCGGATCATTCGAGGAATGTACTACAGGGCGTACCAAAGCAGGAGTATTCTTTCTGGACGAAGCTTCGGCCAATTCGTGTCAACACAACGGTTGATACTCGAGAAATGAACGCTCAGTTACTCAATGTTCGAGTTGAGTCATTCGATTCCGCGAGATGATGTATCATGAGCAATTTCAATACATAGAACTTCCACAGACATAAATCTCTACCTAGATTGGTGGACATTGTCCCTTCCTACTATACCAGCAGTCATGCAAACCCACTGCAACGTCGTCCAATATCTGGTGACGGGTGATCCTCGGCAATACTTTGTGTAATTGACCTTTCCGCTGCTGCACTGAAAACATTAGAAGTTGAATTATTCGTCAAACACGCACAGTAACGTTCACTAGCACCATCACCATATCTGGTTCCAGCACACCAACCAACATGGGCGGCGCTGTTACCGCAACTCAGTCAGATGAGGGCACTACGACCACAACCATAACCTCGACGAAAACATCCACAATAACGCTTTATTCTGTGGGATCGTCGACAAATGGCAATGCTGTTGCTACAGGGAGTTCTAATGTCGGCACTGGCAATGGCAACAACGGCGGTTCGAACGGCAGTGGTAGCTCCAATAACAACAATGGCGGTTGGAACAACAGTGGTGGCTCCAGCAACAACGGTGGTTCCAACAACAATGGTGGCTCAGGCTACACGACTGGTGTCGATGCCACGTCAACCACGCCCGCTCAGTCTACAGGTGCAGGCAACAACAACGGCGGCAGCTTCGGCGGTTCTGGAAATGGTCTCGCAAGTTCAGGAGAAGCAGTTTGTTCAATTTCTGTCTCTACCAAGACAGTTGTGGTCCAGAGCACTGTCACTGTCACACCTACTGGTTCTTCTACGAGCAATAGTACTCGGACCACGTCGACAGGAGCAATGCCGACTTTCCCTTACAACAATGGCACTGATAGCAGCAACACTTCCAGATACGCATCAAGCGGATTCCTTACACAAATTTCGAGCACTGCTCAGTCGACTGGATCGACCAAATCCGCCTGGTAGGTAGCAACAGGGGGATATTAGGTGTAAGAATTACTAGTCCTGGGGATCTACCGATTCGTTCTCACGATGATATGTCTATCATAGCTTAGCTTTATGACCTTTACTGATGATCTTTCATGTATAAATTTTACGTTCATCAAAATGATGAATTTACTTTCCGTCTCCATCTTGTTGCTTTGAACAATCTCTGCATGCCGAAACTGTTCCGTACTTCTATCACATCCCAATTCGAGGTTGGCTTGAGAAGTTGAGGTATGTGAGGTATGGTCGTTTGATTTGCACGTGATATTAACCACCTGTCGAGGCTGAGCTTGCCGGTAATCGGGAGGATCGGAGGTCCAGAGGATTAATCTGCACTCTGCAAGCTGTCGCTTCCCACTGCCTGTCGTCAACAAACACATTACATCACAGATAAACAATCACCCAGCTCTTCTTATAAGTGCTTAATGCGGTAGGCTTGTTACGCTTCTGTATCCGTGCAGTGTTTGTAGCCGTCCAGAGTAACACCGAACACGCAAAGAATGGATCATATCACGAATCATTGATCCACCTGGAGGAGAAAAGCAAGCAAGTGACCAGCCAAAAGATCGTCATCGAAGCTTGATTTCTTGTCCCGCCCCGCAGCCTGGCTGTCTGCCCCTCCACCAAGCTATCTTGCCTGTGGCTCACATCACCATCATTAGTGGTTACCAGAACCGATGGCCCCGCAGATGGATCAAACACTGTTGCGATTTCTGCCGTGGAAGCTCGAAGTAACCATGACGCACTTGAGAAGTGGGAAACGTCAGAAGCAATGTACTCAATTATATCCTCGTGTTCTCGCTGTGTACCCGAACTTCTGCTAAGTCTTCAAACATAATTCACCATTACTATCATCATTAACCAGCAACCATGGACGCCGCAAGAAACGCTGTCGCAGAGGTCACTGGCCATGGTGGCAGAGAACGTACCGACGTGGAAGAAGTTGTCAATCCCGCCGTGACGTCGGAAGTCATCAAGCCCCACGTACACGAAGAGACGCAGGAAGCTGTCGACCGAGAGGTTCACCAGCACCACTACCACGTATGAGCTACTTCGAGTCCGCGACATCCTATGCTAACCCTGAACAGACGACTGTACAACCACTCCAAGCGCGAGAGGTTCTTCCTGAGCAACACGTTCACCAGGTCGCTCCTCAAATTGAGAGGGAGTTCCGTCATGGTGATCTCGAGCAAGAGAGGGCAAGAGTCGAAGCCGATCTAGGACAATTCAGAGACACAAGGACAGTCGAGGGTACCAGCCGTTCGACTGGCGTCGCATCGCAAGCACTCGGCGAGCATTGTAAGAAGCTAACATATATGTCAAACTCTTGCTAATATTTGTAGACACCCATCATGTGCACGAAGTTGTACAGCCAGTGATCCACAAAGAGACCATCCAGCCAGAAGTTGTGCATACCGTCATCCCGATCCATGAGAAACACATTGGTAAGTTAGAATCATGAAGCCACGAACCAGCTTCAACAAAGAGTCTTACGTAGGAGATGACTGACCCTGTCTTTTATAGCACCGAGCGAGCATCACGGCATAAGCATGCTTCCGACGAAGACTATGGATGACTTCCAGGGTATGAAGCAGGTCTTGACGGGCGGAAGCACAGGCCACACTGAGTACGCAGGATCTCCACGCCCATATGACCATTCCATGCAGCCAGACCCAGAAGATGTAGACCTACACCCAGAGAGACACGAGGGAAACCATGACCCAGAGGCCACTGGGCACTTCAGACACTCCCACGGTCACGGTACTACCACTGGTGCTGGAATTATTGGTGCTGGAAATGGTGGCCTACCAGGTCAAGGTACCTCTTCTCGAGAGTACGAGTCCACATCTGGAACTGGCATTGGCTCTGGTACCGGTACCGGTATCGGTTCCGGTTACGGTTCCGGTGCTGGCGTTGGTTCTGGTGTAGGTATTGGTTCCGGTGCTGGCATTGGATCTGGTTCCATGGGCACCGGTTCATCGGGCTATCCAACAGGTGCTGGTAACATGGGCACTTCCACAAGTGGCTACGAGTCTGGTTACAGACCTCAAGAAACATCCACCACTGGTGGATACAGCAACCCAGCCGCAATGGGCACTGGTGTAGCCGGTGTTGGCGCCGGTGCAGTTGCCGCCGACCTAGCGCGAGACCACAGACGAGCTGGTCAAACAACCGACCTCGATCCCCGTGACACCCAGGGCATCGTAGGCGATTCCGGCGCCAACTACACCGGCACCGCACTCGGCGGACGAACAGAAGGCAACTTCATGCCCGGCGGTTCCCAGTCTACCAGCGGCTACCAACAGCAACAACAACCCCGTGACGAAACCTACGACTCAAACCGCACCCGAGACATCGACCCACGAGACCAACAAACCAGCGGCACAACCGAGCACCACCACAGACACCACGACACCACAGGTGACGACAGCGTCCAACACGCCTCCCGCCAAGGCGAGGACCCAGGTCTAGAAACCAAAACCGGCAAATGGACCGGCACCGGCGAGCCAGGCTCCCACTCCGCTGTCTTCGGCCTGACTCCCGACGGCAAGACCTACAACGAGACCCAGAACCACACAACTCCTCTCAAGACCACCCCCCGGGACCAGGAACAAAACCAGGAGAGCAATGATACTAGCTCCCGAAACACAGCCGCACCGGGTATCGCAGACCAGTTGAACGACCCCCGTGTCGCGGAGAAGGGACACTCGGGCCAGGCTGAATACGGCGGTAGCAGTATTAACAAGCCGGGTGCTGGATTGTAGGATATCCCTGCATTGTCTGATACCACGAAGGAAGTTGGTTACGCTTGATAGATGAATGTGTTGCGACATATTTGCGCATAGTAAAGTGAAGTAAGGTAGAAGAGGTAGAGGAATGGGGTATTAATACAGAATATTGTTCCCTACCAGCATAGTAACATGAATACACTCGACTTTGTCCTTGCCCTTTATCGATGCAGATACGATACTATACTATACTGTACAACACAGTACAATACGATATCATGTCTACATGTATATAGTAATCCAACCTGCTAACCTGTCGTCGGAGTAACATACCTAGGTATAAGTACCAGTCTTGATTTCGTGGCTCCTTTCCTCCTGGCGCGGTCCATAACGGAGACAGTCAGAGTCAGAGTCAGAGTCAGAATCAGAATTAGAAGCGGAGTCCGAGACCAGTGTGTGGGAATATATAAGTGTGCACGATTATGAGAGCTTTGAAGTAAGTACTTGAATAAAATTCTGGAGGTGACGGTGTGTTGTGATGTTAAGTGCTTGTGGTTGATGACTTGTGCTTATGACTACTACTTACTACATGGAGTGGGATGGAGAAATGACATGGTGTGGTTTGGCTTATGGCTTGTTGATGTGAGGTATATATCTCTCTCTCTCTTTCTTTTTTTTACAGTGTGTAGATGTGCCTTATGTGCTTTCGCCGGGACATTCAATCAAGGTGTTCTGAGATGGTACAATTGATGATGTCTAGGATGTTGCCGCTGTCGCTATCGCTGTCATAGCCACTACCTCATCTTTACACTCCAACCGTTTCAGTTGCTCTCTTTCCTTTCTCCTCATTTCTCGCCGTTCCAGCTTCTCCTTCTCCGCCAACTGTCTCTCCTGCACTACAATATCCCACATCTTCTTGCTCATCGCCTCTCTCTTCGTAGAGTCATCCGTAATAGACCTCTGCACATCCTGCAGCTGCACTTTCACTTCCTCGGCCCAACTTTTTGCCGCCGGTAACAGTGGCGCGGCTGCCGCTTCCTTTCCAAATAGCGGCTTCATGTCTTTATCTGTGATCACGAGGCCGCGGTCATTGGTGTCGGCGTCGCCGGCGTCTCGGTAGCGCGTGTGCTCGAATACGATTCTGTCCCAATTATCTTCGAGATGGGCGTGGTCGATCTCTTCGCGCAACCGCATTTCTAGGTCCCATTTCTTCTGGTCGCGTCTGCCGTGCTGTTGGATGATGCGGGAGAGGATGGGTGATTGAGGTCCGGATTTGTATTGTAGGAATGGCGTGTTGAATGCTGACATGAGTTTTGGTACTTTGCGTGGTTTGCTTGGATCGGGAAGGGCGTGTTGCGGGACAGGACGTTCGAGGATAGGAACCGGATTTGGGATTCGTTCTGCCCAGAATTTTGACCGTTTGTCCTCTAGATGTGCTATCTTTTTTAGCTTTTGTTGTCGAGGAGGGTTGCGGACAGCGGCATGATGCGATTGAGAAGCGTGAAGCTCGGACGCGTGTTGGGCGGCTGCGTTTAGAGTGTCGCTGAGC
>Ga0181471_100395_pt1 | contig 14187 bp, 8 predicted proteins | sample InSIn5gowninarea_FD_119083 | JGI IMG/M metagenome (GOLD analysis project Ga0181471, IMG submission 119083) | Clean room microbial communities from NASA Spacecraft Assembly Facility at Jet Propulsion Laboratory, Pasadena, California, USA -... ...
GGCTTCCTCCATGCATCAAGATCAATTCAATAACATACCCACTTGCATCTGTCTCCTCAAAATCCCTCTGCTGACCATTTCCCAAATGGAAACTCTTTCCACTTGCCATTATGTTGTGGAGTGATGCTACTACTGCTGAAAATGAGGCTATGAATTTCCTTAGGTATTGTGTTTCCCCAATGAAACTCTAGACCTCAGAGATATTACTAGGAACTAGCTATTCAATGATGGCCTCCATATTATAAGGATCAATCTTCAACTCTCTTTCACCTATCACATAATGTAAATACACCAATATTTCCATTCAAGCTCAAACTTCTTAAGATTTTCTAGAAACTGGTGCTTCTTTAATTTTTCTAGCACATGCATCAAAAGTGAGATGTGTTGCTCCTAGGTAACATTGTATACCAATATATAATCCAAATAAATAGTAATAAATGGATCTATAAAAGGGTGCAATGCATCATTCATTAATCTCATTAACGTTGTTGGTGCATTACATAGGCCAAATGGTATGACTAACCACTCATACAAAATTTTCCTAGTTTTGAAGGCGGTCTTCCAGGTATCTTCTTCTTTGACCTGAACATGGAGATATACAGTCTTTAAGCCTAGCTTGGTGAAGTATTTTTCTTGATGCAACTGATCCAATAGATCATCTATCCTTGGCGGGGTTATGTATTCTTGAGTGTGATTTTTTTCAATGACTTATAATCTATACACATCCACCAAGTCCTGTCCTTCTCTGACATAATGATGATTGTTGAGCCACATGGTAATGTACTTAGATGAATTACACCCTATTATAGTAGCAACTGTAATTATTTATTCACATCACTTTATTCTATAACAAACTTCTTGTACAACCAAATCTTTGGCAACATGAAGTCTAATGAAAGCTACATTTCATGCTCCACTTCCCTCTTAAACAGTAGTCCTTTAGGCTCTCAAGACACATCGTTGTATGCTTGTATAAATTCTTCGAGTTGTTCTTTTTTTCTTAGTACAAGCCTCTTTGGATTCCTTTCCTCTTAGTGAATCTTCTACAATCTCTCTTTCTCCTAAAAACAATAAAACATAATTCTTGTTGGAACTGATCAATTTCTTAGTTTAGTTGCCACTTACTGGTGCAGTTTTCTACTTTCCTTTGTGCATGTTGATCATGAATGATTTTCCATCCTTAACGAGCTGATATAGTTGGCTCTCTATATAAATATTGCATCTAACATATACATGTATGGACTCCCAAACACAACTCCACATATATCAATGGGAACCACATATAGTTCTACATCATCAATAAAATCATCATTGATGAAAAATCTAATATTGCACATTTTTGTACCTTTATCTCTATATACTTATTTACTTATCTTAGTAGATATGGGTTTGGTTGATCATGAGCTTCCAACCCCAAATTCTTGACCAAATCTATTGTAATGAAAATTTTCTTCAATCTTGAGTCAAACAAAGCATCAATCATAGTCTTCTTAACATATATCTTTATATGGAAGACTCTAGTCTTTTTTATATCTTCATGTTGGTAAAGGCTACTAAGATTCACCTCCATCTACACTAATGTAAAAATGATATTGTCAACCACATTTGAGTTTCTTTCAAATTGGTTGTTTGAATCGGTGGCCATGAGATTCTTCTTATTATTATCTTTCTTTTTGTTCGTTACATTCAACTCTAGGTGCAACTCCTACCACTTGTACTCTATGTGGCCATCATTGTTGCAATGTTTGTTGGGATAATTGTATTGGTGTGTTGTGCCTGCCATATTTTATCTTTTATTCATTTTTAATTCTTATTCCCCTCAAAATAGGTGTCCTATTTCTCCTTTTGCTTCGATCTACTTTATTGGACTCTCTTCGGGCCCTTGTTCTCCAAGCACTCTTCTTACACACATGCCTCATCCACTAATGGTGGTGCAAACCCCCTAAATATTAGAGAAGAACATTTGGGTTATTTTGGGAGATACCAAGATTTATGTCCATCTTTCTCAGCCCTGTGATGTAATCCTACACACATTTCCCTAAATTATGATTGAAGTAGTGCCACTGGATCCACTGATCCTCTATGTCCCCAACAAGATAAAATTGTCACTTGATGAGGGTTTTGCACTCCTCCCACTTAGTCGCTAGAGGCTCTCTCTCTAACCTTATGGTCTCTGTGTGTCATTCCAACCAATTTATTGTATGACCCTCTAATTGCAATCATGCAAATAACATCTTGAGTTCTTCCTCACTTTGATGGATGCTAAAATAAACCTCAGTCACTGTAACCATTGATTCAACTTCATAGCATCAATCTCACCATGGTATGGCTTGACATCATCCTTTACTTCCATTTTAAACAGGGATTGTGATTGATTCATGACACTCAGACTAGGTTTATATTTTCCGGGTTCCTTCTTTGGTTGATTCTTTATTTCTTCTCGATCTCGTGATCCACCTTTTGATTTATCCTCTACATTTGTATCCCCATCTTCTCATAATATCCCAAACTTATATCTCTTGGATTCCATGAGTGGGTTTACATTGTGATGTATATCTGTGACATATTGTTCCATTCGTAAAAACCTGACCTCTACAGGACCATGAGGGCCATTCACAAATTTGTTGATCACGACTAGGGTTTCAAGAATTTTGGGCCTCATCGATATACTCTATTGAAAATATCCACGAAATAAACAACAAAACCTACCATTGATACCAATATGATCCATAAACTTTTGTGGATATTCAATTACACAATTCGTCACAACATATTTGATAATATTATATTTAAAATGTGAAAGTTTACACTATTATAATTTTATTATATTTCTAGATCTCTAGATTTTACTGTGAATATTGAATGCATCGAAATGAAAATTATGAAAAAAATAGAGAAAGAAAAAATAAGGTTCACGCACACACATTAGACATAATATTTTCTTTAGGAAACCATTTTAGGATAAAAACCTAGCTGAAAGGTGAGCCTGCTCTGCTCTCTTTCTCTATCTAGGTATTGCTACGAGTGCAAAAAAATATGGCCTATGGTTTGATACAACACACAAATATTTTTTGTGTGCTCCACCTCCTATCCCTCTTAGCTAATTTTACTTATATATGGAACAAATTTACTCAAAAGAATGGAATCCCTTTTCCTCTTAGTAGCCCAGTTATAACATAGACTGACAGCCTACTAGTGGTTAAGTTTGAATACTGAACTCTTAACGAGAGTTAAAACATATGCTCTTATAGATTATTTTACATCATAATCACATGGATAGCCCATTTTCCATGAATAATAGGGGCTGACACAACATCCTTATAAAATTACGAGTGTGAAAATAGGAAAGTCAATTTTTAAATGGATAACATTCACATACAGACTCTGATTAATGTGCCTCTTACATTGTTGGAAATATATCTAGGTGTATAATAACATGGAATGGTGTAGTATGTAAGTGGAAACGTTTTACCCCCAAAAAATGTCATTTGATGCTTCAAAACACTCTTGAAAGGTTTCAGACATTGTTTTGTCAAACTGGACCCTGTCAGTAACAATGTCCCCTGACTAAATTCCTCCACTTTTTCCACTCTGAGTGCATTGACATGGATGAAAAACAATATAATGATCCAATAAGTATCACACCTCCCCATTTTGGGGGAATTTTGGTTCCCAAAATGTTCTAATAAATGAGGTGAGGAAATTTTTCCTCAACCTTCTATCTTGTGTACCATATAGCCTTGCGTGGAAGTTGTATGTTCGTCCTAATCTTCAAAAGGTTATAGTAACCCTATCTTATAGTTATGGACCTATTCTATAAAATTGTATCTTCCATCAACTTTTCTTAAGAATCTAGTGCCAAATTCCCCATAGAAACTAGAAGTCTTTCCTCTTCCTAATCTAGCATGGAAGGCTCATAGAGTTTCAAACTCTCTACATTCACAATTGAGTAAATGCACATATGTGGTGGTAAACTGAGTCAATAGGCATTATCACACACTTTTTTTGGTATCTCAAAAGGACCATACCTTAGAGACTTGATTTTCTTATGAGGCCCCTATAACCTCTCCTTTTTCAACTATATCCGTCCTCGGTCTCCCAGATTGAACAATTTCTCTATTCTATGTTGATCATTCCTAGCCTTATATTTCTCCTCTAACTTGTGTGTGTATCTTGTACATGTAGATGGACCTTCCTGATCTTGTCTATAATTTTTTGAGCCCTTAATGTGTATCCTGTAATATATTCCCTCACTCCTCCTTGTTTCCCATATGCAATATTGAGAGGTGAAGAAGACAAGTATCCAAAACATATTTCAAATAGGGACTTTCCTATAGAATTATGGATTGATTTATTCTAAGAATCTTGTATATATACCATATTTTCATCCCAAGTATTCGAATGCTCCTAGTTGTATACCCTTAGAAGCTACACCAAAGTCTCGTTGACTATTTATGTCTTCCCATCTCTCGTGGATGGAATGTTGTATATATCTTCAACACTATGTCCATCTTCTCCCATATTGTAAAAAGAAAAGAACAAATAAATGGTGTATCCCTTTTTGAAATGATGCTCACTGGTATCTCAAAGTACACCCAAACCTATCCAAAGAACAAGCTTGTTTCTTCTTTCCCATTCATGGTATTTCACCTACCACGAATAGGTAGTCATATCCCTCCAAGGTTGTTGGTAAACCTCCCACAAAGTCCATGGAAATGATTTCCCAAGAACAAGTATTTATAGGTAACATATTATATAAACATTATTTCTGATTGCTAGGCTTGCTAGTACAACAAATCATGCATCATATTACGAACATAGCTACTTTCTCTTGCATCTTAAGCCAATACAAATACCTATGCAAGTTGGCCATGATCTTCCCTAGACCAATGTGCCCAACAACCTTATAGGTGTGATCCTCTATAATTAGCTATAATATATCACCTCTAGCAACACATAGCTTATCGAGTCAGAGATGGTAGTAAATATTGTTGTCACCATCATGCACACGACCCTAACCCTATAACTGCTAAAACACGTCCTTGAATTCATCATCTTTTGAATATGCTTCTTTGTATGCATCATGGGTGAATGGCTGCATGTCCATAACAATCCTCAAAGTTGTGATCTATGATGTGGGTTGTTTTGAGAGCATGTCGGCCAACTTGTTTTTGTTTCTCTTGTTATAATTGATCACCAACTGAAACTGCTGTAAAAATGCAATCCACTTGTAATGCCTAGTCTGTTGTAGCTTACTCTGGGCCTCCAAGTATTGTGATGGTTGGTGATGTGTGTGACTTACTATCTCCTTTCCCATAAGATAGTGCTTCCACTTCTTTATTCCTTGCACCATGGCATGGATCTCCTTATCGTAGGGAGTATATTTAAGAATTACCCTATGAAGCACTTCATAATGTTAGCCTACAAGGCTTCCTCCCTGCATCAAGACTACTCCCATAGAATACCCACTCCCATTGTCTCCACTTCAAAGGGATAATGCAAGTTTGGTAATGGTATAACTTATTCTTAATTGATTTTTTTCGTACCTCGTTGAAATGACTATGATGACCCTTCCCTGTTGGAAACACTTACCACTTATTTTTATGGTGTGGAGTGGTGTTTCTACCATTGAAAATGAGGCTATGAATCTACTTAGGTACTGTTATTCCCCAATGAAACTCCTGACCTCAGATACATTAGCATGCATTGGCCATTTTATGATGGCCTCCATCTTGGAAGGATCTATCTTCAGCTCTTCTCCACCAATCACATACCCAAGATACACCAAAGACTATCATGCAAACTCACACTTCATGATATTTTCTAGTAATTGGTGCTTCTTTAATGTTTCAAACACATTTATGTCAAATGTGAGATGTGCTCCTCCCAGGTAGCACTATATGACAATGTATCATCCAAATAGACTATAACAAGTGAATATATAAAGGGCACAGTAAATCATTAATTAATCACACAAACCTAGATAGCGCATTGCATAATCCAAATTCCATGGCTAACTACTCATATAAACCTTTCCTGGTTTTAAAGAAAGTATTCTAGTTATCTTCTTCTTTGACTCTAACCCAGTGATATCCAAACTTTAAGTCCATCTTGGTGAAGTATTTTTCTTACTGCAACTGCTTCAATAGATCATCTATCCTGGGAAGGAGGTATCTATTCTTGAGCATTATTTTATCCAATGCCTTGTAATCTATACACATCCTCCACATCTTGTCCTTCTTTGGCACACCGATTATAGGTGACCCACATGGTGATGTAAATGGTCAAATGACACCCTTTTCTAGTAGCCACTACAATTGTTTCTTCACCTAACTTGCTTCTAAAATAGACTACCTATATAGTCCAATATTTGGCAATGGCGATTCTAGAAAGCTATGTATGTCATGCTCCACTTCCCTCTTAAGCAACAATCCTTTAGGATCTTGGAACACATCCATGTATGCTTGTAGCGACTATTCTAGTTGTTGTTTCTATTTATTATTACACCCCTCAATGAATGTCTTGCCTCTTACTAACTCTTATACATACCGAATTTAACTCAAAAACAACAAACCATACTTCATGTTGGAACTAATCAATCTATTGGCTTGGTTGGCACGTGCGAAATTTTCAACTTTCCCTTGTGTGCATTGATGATGAACACTTTTCGATCGTTAACAAGCCGATATTGGTTAGCTCTCCACATGCATATTGCATCTCGCATGTACATGTAAGGGCCTCCAAACATGATTCCACATACATCAAGGAGAAACACATTTAGTTTTACTTCATCAATAAAATAAACACTAATGGAAAATATATTTGATGAGCCCAAATATTGTAACAAGAGTGTTGAAACTTGCACGACTACCAACTTAAATTATCATCTTGATATTTGTAAAACCTTAAGAGGGTTGGGACTGTATGTGCAGTAAACACCTTACTCTTCCTACTTTGACTCAATTTGATGTAAGTGAAAGACAAAAATGAAACAAATTCAAATGAGCAAAGATCTAGATAAGTTGTCAATCCTAATTTGGAAAAGGTAAATAACAATAAGAAAACCTATTCTATTTTTGTTGGAAAGTAAATGACAGAAAAGAAATATATTGCAAAAAAAGTAAAGAACAATGACAACCAACCAAATGTAATATATATTGCTACAAAGGAAATGGAATTAAAGGAAATATATTCTATTTTGCAGGAAATGAAATTCCTAGATTTCTATTTCAACAAAGAAATCACACTTTGCATAAAGTAAATTGCAGAAAGGAAATCTAGATGAATTGCAGGAGTCAACATTCAAGAAGCAAGCATTGTAAGGGTTAAATGGTGACCAAACCAATCCTCAGCTCACGAAAGGTGGTATAAAATAATTCATAGGATGTAAATATGCTTACAACATTAATTTGGAGTGAGACTGAGCAAGGAAAATCTTGAGAACAAATTTCTACAAGAATGCTACAAGATTTCTACAAGATTGTTATTTCTCGAGTTAACTTGTCAAATGAAAAAGTAACTAAAATGAAAATTAGACGGGATACTTTTTTTCATTAATTAGGATGTATTAGGACTCCAATCCTTGTGTAATCCCTTGTTAAGATGTGCTAAAAAATAATAGAAAATTGCTAGTCTAAAAACTAGAAATTACAAAATCAGTGACCTAGTTAACCTACAAAATGCCTAACCAGATCAAGTGAAAATGCTATAGGGTAATTTTTTATATTAAGAATAATTTCATTAGGAATAAATCCAAGTGTAATAAACTTGAAATAAACTTGAAATATCTTTGTTAATACGTGCTAAAATTCAACAAAAAATTACTACTATTTTTCTACAGGATACTTCCAAAAATTCTAGAATTTTGAACTAATACACCAATCGAAATAGTTAAATGATGAATATGACTTTGATTTTTTTTTCTAGTGATGGATCATAATTGTAAACGTATAAATTAACTGAAAATCCACATATTTAAATCATTTAACCAATCTAAACTACAACAAACAAAGCATGATTTTTAAGTGCAAAAATAAGAAATGAAAGAATAAGAATTGCAAGTGAACAAAACATTCAAAGATGATAACTACTAAATAATGAGTTTTATTCACATGAAGACTATGAAATACATGCCCATAAAGAAAAATTCGAATTTTTACTTATAAAAATTGATGGGGAAACATCCTACTTGAACGAAGACAAATTTCCCCTCTAAAATCCCTTAAAAAGTGGATTTGGTTCCCAACAGTAGGAATCTTTATTAAATGACAGGGAGCACATTCCTTGTTTTTCTCAATCACTCGATCTCTAGATTTTATTCAATAATTCCATAATATCTTGTTCATTTATTATCCAATATTGGTCCATCATGTAGTACGAAGAAAGTCCCGATATTTTATCGTTCATAATTTACTCAATATTCTCTTAATATTCTGCAAAAATAAATAGTATTAGGCAAATAATATGAATTTATCTATAAACCTTTTTAATGAACACATTATATCTAAGAACATGTAATCAGATGCAAAGAGAGAGGTTCACTGTGTTGAAGGATGGTACTATGGGCTTTAAATTGTATCTAATTTGTAGGCCCATCACTAAGATAGCATTATTTTTTTACCTTCAACTCTACATCCCTATTTACCCATCCTAATGGATACCGGTTTGGATGATCACAGACTTCCAACTCCAACTTCTTTACCAACTTTGTTAGAATGAGATTCGCCTGCGATCTTGAGTCAAACATAACATCAATATTGGTCTTATGGACTTGTACCTTTGTATGGAAGAATTTGGTCATTTCTTTATCTTAATTTTCTTGAAGGCTACTCATATTAACCTCCTTCCACAATGACATGCAAATGATCTTCTCATCCACATCCGAGCTACTTTCAACTTGGTTGCTCGAATAAGTGACCATGAGATTCTTATTATTATTCTCTTTTTTTTGTTCTTTGGGTTCAACCTTATGCAACTTCCAACACTTCTCATTTGTAGAACTATAAATGCTCTAGTGCTTTCCAAGATGTTTGAACTATTGTGTTGTGGCTGTCATATTTTTTTATCTTTTCCTCCTTTTCTCTTATTCTTCCCATCCTTAGAAGTGTCCTATAGCTCCTTCTGCTCCGATCCACTTGATTCCACTCTCTTTATTCCTATGTTCTCTAGGTATTGTGTCTGCACATAAGCCTCATCCGTTGATTTGGGCTTGAACAATATCACTTTCTCCCGCATATGGCGGTGTAGACTGCCCAAATACTTGAGGAGTACATCTACATTCATTTCAGAGAGCTTTAGCATTATGTCTATATTTTTAAAATTTGTGGAATACTCCTGCACATTTTGCCTCAATGTTTGCCTAAAATAGTACCACTAGATCCACTGGTCCTTTATGAACCCCATCGGGTAAAAATATGACTCAATGAGGGCTTTGAAGTCCTCCAACTTAGTCACTAGAGGATCTCTCTCCAACCTCCGAGTCTCCATGTGGCTTTCCCACTAATTCAATTCATGGCCCTCAAATTTCACCTGCACAAACAAAATATTATGTTCTTCCTCAATTTGATGGATGGTAAAATAAACTTTTAGCAATTACAATAAATGATTTAACTTTAGACCATTGAAATCAACATGTTACAACTTGATATTGACCTTTTCTTCCATTTTGAACTGGGATTGTGATTTATTTTTGGCACTTGAATTGGGTTGATATTTTTAGGGTTATTTATTTTGATAATTCCCATTTTCTTCTTGACCTCCTAATCCCCCTTTTGATTTTTTGTTTGCATTTGAACCTCCATATTCTCTAAATACCCTAAGCTTGTTTTTGAGGCATGCCATGAGAAGGTTTAAATTGCAATTTATATACATGACTTGTTTTTATAACCGAAAATACCTCAACATTGTAGGATCACGAGGTTCATTCATAAATTCATTGGCCGTGATTACAGTTTTATGATTTTCAGCCCCGCCAATCTAGATTCCTTGTAAATCTCCAGTAAAAACCCAAGAATCATGGTCCTGATACCTATATGATTTGTAAACTTTCATGGATATTCCACTAGACAATTCTTCTTAGCATATCTAATAATATTATACTAAAAACCTAAAATTTCACACTATTACAATTCCATTAGATTTATAGATCTGTAGTTTTTACTGTGAATAGTGCATGCATGCAAATTAAAATTATGCAAAAAATAAACAACAGAAAAAGAAAAAAATCATGCACACATTAGGCATAATATTTTCTCTCGGAAACCTTTCAGTAGAAAAAACCACCTAGAAGGTGAAGCTAGTTCACTCTCTTTCCATGTTTAGAAATATGTTTGTGAGTACAATGAAGTATGGCTCATGGCCAGTGGGATGCTATAGTGCAGAAATCCTCTCTATGTGGTTTACCTCCTATCCTTCTTGGTTATTTTTTCTTATCTATGGAAGAAATGCACCCAAGAGAATTGAATCTCTTTTCGCCCTAGTGGCCTCGTTATAACATATCCCAATAGCCTAATAGTAGTTAAGTTTGAATACCTCATCTCTTGACGATAGTTAAAATATAGACTCTTCTAGAGTATTATACATCACAATCACATGGCTATCCCATTTTTGATGAAAGATGGGGGCTAACTCGATATTCTCCTGAATTATGGGTGTGAAAACAAGACAATCAACTTTTGAGTGGCATAATCGTCACATATAGACATTGATTGACATGCTTCTTGTGTTGCTGGAAATATATTTATATGTAAAATACCATGGAAAGGTGAAACAATAAAATAGAAAAGTTTTCCCCCCAAAAATCATAATTTTTATGCCTCAAAATGATCCTAGAAGGTTTGAGATCCTATTTTTTCCAAACTGGGTCCCACTAGTAAAGACAATCCCATGAGCTGATTCCTCCACTTTTTCCACTTTGAATACAGAGAGATGGAATAGAAACAATATAATGATCACTGATTTTGGCTTGAACAACATCACTTTCACCTACATATGGTAGTGTAGACTGCCCAAATACTTGAGGAGTGTATCTTCATTCATTCCAGAGATATCTAGCATTATGTCCATCTTTTTAAACTTTGTGGTGTACTCCTGCACACTTTGTCTCAACGTTTGCCTAAAATAGTGCCATTAGATCCACTGGTCCTTTACAAACCTTGTAGGGTAAAAATATGACTTAATGAGGGTTTTGAAGTCCTCCGACCTAGTCACAAGAGGATATCTCTCCAACCTCATGGCATCCATGTGCGTTTACCACTAAGTCAATTCATGGCCCTGTAATTTTAACTGCACAAATCAATTATTATGTTCTTCCTCAATTTGATGGATGCTAAAATAAAATTGTAGTGGTTATAATAAATGATTTAACTTTAGATCATTGATCTCAACATGTTACAAATTGATATTGACCTCTTCTTCCATTATAAATCGAGACTATGATTGATTTATGACACTCAAACTAGGTTGATATTTTTAGGGTTGTTTGTTTTGATAATTCTCAGTTTCTTCTTGATATCTTGATCCCTCTTTTGATTTGTTGTTTTCATTTGAACCTCCATGTTCTATAAATTCCCTATGCTTGTTTCTTAGGCATGCCATGAAGAGGTTTACATTGCACTTTATATCTATGACTTATTTTTCTAGCCACAAAAACATCGATGTTGCAGGATCACGAGGGTCATTCATAAATTCATTGGCCATGATTAGGGTTTTATGATTTTCAGCCCTGCCAATCTAGATCCACAAAAAAACCCAGGAAAACTAGTTCTGATGCCAACATGATTTGTAAATTTTTGTGGATATTCCACTAGACAATTCTTCACAACATATATGATAATATTGTACTTAAAATCTGAAATTTTACACTATTAAAATTCCATTATATTTATAGATCTGTAGATTTTACTATGAATAGTGCATGCATGAAAATGAAAATTATATAGCAAATAGAGAAAAATAAATAAAATTTCATGCACACATTAAGCATAATATTTCCTTTGGGAAACCCTTTCAGTAGAAAAAACCACCTAGAAGGTGAGGTTGCTTCACTCTCCTTCTATGTTCAAAAATATGTTTGTGAGTACAAAGAAGTATGCCTTATGGCCCATGATATACTATAGTGAAAAAATTCTCTCTATGTGCTCTACCTCCTATCCTTCTTGGTTATTTTTGCTTATCTATTTAATAAATTCACCCAAGAGAATGGAAACCCTTTTCCTCCTAGTGGCTTGGTTATAACATAGCCCAATAACCTACTAGTGGTTAAGTTTGAATACATCATCTCTTAGTGATAGTTAAAATATAGACTCTTATGGAGTATTTTCTATCACAATCACATGGCTATCCCATTTTCAATGAAAAATGGGGGCTAACTCGACATTCTCCTGAATTATGGGTGTGAAAATAGGACAATCAACTTCTGAGTGGCATAACCTTCACATATAGACATTGATTAACGTGCTTCTTGTGCTGCTGTAAATATATTTATATGTAAAATAACATGGAAAGGTGAAACAAGAAAGTAGAAATTTTTTCCCCCAAAAAGCATCATTTAGATGCCTCAAAATGATCCTAGAAGGTTTGAGATCCCGTTTTTCCAAATTGGGTCCCACCAGTAGAGACAACCCCGTGAGCCAATTCCTCCACTTTTTCCACTCTAAATACATAGAGATGGAAGAGAAACAATATAATGATTCAATTTGGATCACACCTACCCATTTTTGGAGGCTTTTGATCCCTAAAATATTCTACTAAACGAAGTGGGGAAATTGTTCCTCCACCTTCTCTCTAGTGTACCATTTATCCTTGCCTAGAAATTGTCCTTTCAACCCAATATTCCAGATGGCATGTTTCCCTTGTCTTGCAGTTCTTGACCTTTTCTACAAAAATGTATGTTCGATAAACTCGTCCTAAGTATTTGGTGCCAAATCGTCCATAGAAGGTAGGACATATTCCTCTTTTGGATCTAACATGGAAGGCTCATAGAGTTTAAAATTATCTACATTGACAACTTAGTAAATGAACATATATGGTGGTAAAATGATATGACATGAATTATCCAGTATATCGTAGGTACCATATCTTAGAGCCTTGATTTTCTTATCAGGCCCCTATAGCTTCTCATTTTTCAACTGTAGCCATACTTTATCTCACATCTTGAACGATTTATTTGTCCTATGTTGATCATGCCTAGATTTATGTTTCTCTTGAAACTTTTGTAGTGTCTCGTGTACCTATAGATGGATCTACCTTATCTTCTCTGTAAATTTCTCATCCCTCAATGCATCTCCTATAAGATATTCCCTCACTCCTCCTTGCTTACCATATGTAATATCCAAAGGTGAAGGTGGAAAATATCCAAAACAGGTCTCAAATGTGGAATTTCCTGTAGAAGTATGGACTACTTTGTTGTAAGAATGTTGTATATATAACAAATTTTCATCCTAGGTCTTTGGATCTTTTTGGTTGTATCGCCTTAGAAGTTGCACGAAATTCCTATTGGCTATTCTTGTTTTCCCATCTGTCTGTGGATGGAATGCTGTAGATATCTTCAACTTTGTATCCATATTCTCCCAAAATGTAGTTTAGAATGTACTAAGAAATATTGTATCCCTGTCTAAAATTATGTTCCTTGGTATTCCAAAGTGCATCTAGACTTGTAGAAAGAATATTTTTTCTACTGCTTTCCCACCTATGGTCTTTTTACAAGGCAATAAAACACACACCTTGCTGAAACTATGAAGTACCACGAATAGGTAGTCATGTCCCTTTTTGGTTGTTGGTAAACCTATCACAAAGTCCATCCAAATGCTTTCCTAGGGACACAAAATTATAGGTAAGGGATGATATGGACACTATTTCCTATTGCTAGGTTTGCTGGTACAACAAAGAATGCATCCTCTTGCGAACCTAACTACCTGCTCTTACATCTTGGGCCAATACACATAACTTTGTAAGTTGGCCATGGTATCCCATACACCAAAGTTCCATGCAGCCTTAGAGGTATGAGCCTCTCTAAGTATCTGAAATATATCACACTTAGGAACACATAGCTTACACAACCTATAGCATAACCCATCTTAGATATGATAGTCAACAGTGTTACCATAATCATGCATATGACTCTGACTTTGCAACTATTGAAACATCTCGTTGAAGTCCTCATATTCAGAATATGCTTCTCTATATGCA
>Ga0181471_100398_pt1 | contig 14158 bp, 19 predicted proteins | sample InSIn5gowninarea_FD_119083 | JGI IMG/M metagenome (GOLD analysis project Ga0181471, IMG submission 119083) | Clean room microbial communities from NASA Spacecraft Assembly Facility at Jet Propulsion Laboratory, Pasadena, California, USA -... ...
ATTCCTCCGTCTCCTCTACCATGATCTATTAAGATTGGGGGCACGGGATTTTTTTCGAGCAGTAACAGCGGCACATGCTTTTTTGCTCGGTATGGATTTGAAGGAGATGGAGGAGATAGAGAAGACGGAGGAATAAGAGAGTTACGGAAACTCGTACTCAATATGGCGAGGAACACGCATACCACCATGGAGTTTTTCCTTGGCATGACTTTGAACGATTTAAATGAATGGGTAATAGCAGCCATGGAAATGACGGAGGGAGGCGAAATGGATGGGTAGGAAACTGTATGAATTCACAATCAAGATGTCTGGGAAAATGAACAGATCGTTCACCAGCGCGTTCGATAACGCTTCCCGCCGTATGCAGGATATGCGAAAAAAAATCAGCGAATATCAGGCATCTATTGAGAAGGCAAATGGCAAACTGCAATCCATGACCACCTTGCACTCGAAAATGTCGGCCGCGATAGCGAAAACCAAGAGCGGTCTTGCGGCTTTGGAGCGGAAATACCGAAGTGGCGCGATCAGCGAAGAGGTGTACAGACGGGAAAGCCAGAAGCTGCAAAACGACCTCCAGCGTTTTACCAGCGTCCAAAAAAGAGCGACCGCACAGGTCGATAAGTTTAAGAAGAGTGTATCAGAGCTCAATCGAGAAATGAGAAGTGAATCAAACAATCTGAACGCTTATTCTCGCCAACTTCAAACCATGGAGGCAAACGCACTTGCTGCGGGAGTCTCCATAGGGGAAATTGCGTTGGCAGGGGCTGCTTTGATACCTGTTGGTGGGTATCTTGGTACGGTTGGGGTTGGTCTGGCTGGGATTGCTGTCGGAGCAAAGACTGCGAAATCTGCTTTTGACTTGATGATGGATAGCGTGAGCAAAGCGGCTGATCGAGAATACAACATCGAAGTCATTCAATCATTGCTCCGGGACCAAAAGAAAGCTGATCAGTTGTTCAACTGGATGGAGAAGCGTGCCATTGAATCCCGTTTCGGGATGACGGACTTCTTTGAATCTGGCCAGGCGTTTTTGTTTAAAACGAAAGACCTGCGGCAAGTCCAAGCATTACTAGATATATCCGAGAAGCTAGGGACGATCAATAAACAACAGGGGATGCAGGGGGCGGCTATCGCTCTCAACGAGTTATTGATTGGCGATACTCAGTCTATCGTTGAGCGTTTTAACATGCCAAGGTCAGACATCAAGAAGTTTGCCAAATCAGGAATTGACGGCATTATCAAGGGCATGAATGAGCTGCTAGATAAACAGAACATCGATGCCAAGCTGTTGAGTGATGTGGATACAACTGGTCTTGTTATGTATGAACAGCTCGTGGAAAAGCTTCAACTGACATGGACGAAAATGGGGGTAGAAGCGTTAGACGCTTTGAAACCAACGCTAAAAGAAATCGACAACTTGACCAAAACAGAAGCGTTTCAAGATTTGGCGAAGCTAGGGTCAGATGCTTTTGCGGAAATGGGACGAACTGTTACGAAGTCCGTCCAGTTTGTATCTACTAAGCTACAGACGATTTTCAATAATCCTGAATATAAGAAGTTGGATGTTTGGGGGAAAATCGAGTTTATCGTAGCGGATGCATACGAGACGTTCAACAAATGGTGGAGCTCAGGCGGGAGTGAAGCCACGCAACGTGTCACTTATGAAATGGCATCGAAGCTCGGTGAGTTGATCAAAGCGGCAGCTTTACCTCTCATTCCAATTGCCCAAGACGTAGGATATGATGTCGGCAAATCGATCATTCAAGGCATTTGGGATGGAATGTGGGGAGAAAACAAGCTGGAGACTCCCTTTAGCAAACTGGAAGCCCGAATAGAGAGCATGAGGGCTGCTGGTCAAGATCCGACCACTACGCCTGTTTATGGCGGGCCAAACGCAACCATGACAGCAGGGCTGGAACCTGCATGGTACGAAAAAGCGTGGGATTGGGTAAATGGTTCCCATGCAAACGGATTATCTTATGTCCCGTTCGATGGATACAGAGCGGAGCTTCATAAAGGGGAACGTGTATTGACTGCCCAACAGAATCGTAATCTCGACTCCAATCTATGGTCGAGAGCGAATCAGGCGTTGTCGTCACGCAACGGGAATCAAACACTTGTTTTTCAGTTCTCACCAAACCTTTCAGGCGGAAACCGGGCGGAAAACGAGTCGATGCTCCGAGACTCCTATCATGAATTCAAGGCGAATATGCAGCGGTTCATGAGGAATGAGAGGGCGGTGAAGTTTTCCTGATGGCTGGAACATATACAACGAATGCAGGCGACATGTGGGACTGGATCGCATTTAAAACAATGGGCAGTGAGTATTTCATGCCACAGTTAATGGAAGCCAATGTAAAGCATCGTGAGACGGTAATCTTTTCATCTGGAATCGTCCTCGTTGTTCCCGACATTGGCAATGTCACGACGCAGGATACATCAAATCTGCCTCCTTGGAAGAGGGACTGATGACAGGTGGCACAGCCAAGACGAGTCCATTTTGAACTTCACTATGACAACAAGAATATTTCGAATGACCTCCAGCCGTACCTCACCTCGTTTGAGTACACCGACAATCTCTCTGGCACGGCGGATACCCTATCTATCAACCTAGCGGATCGGGAACGCCTTTGGTGGGCAGCATGGATGCCAGAATTGTATGCAAGCCTAAAGGCAAAAATCATCCGAGAAAACTGGATCGATGACGGGAAAACGGATGCCTTAGATTGCGGGTATTTCGAGATCAATGAGATCAGCCTAACAAGTCCACCCAATGCGGTCAGTATCCAAGGCGTGTCTGTGCCAGATGCATCAACGATCCGGGCACAACGAAAATACCGTGCATGGGAGAAAACGCGTTTGTCTGTGATCGCAAAAGATATTGCAGGCCAGAATGGCCTCAAACTTCTCTTTGATGCAGAAGACGAGGACTATGATCGGATTGAACAAACAGAGGAAACCGATCTTGGTTTCCTCATGCGCCTGTGCGATGATGCTGGCATTGCTGTTAAGCTGACCGGCAAACAGATCAGTTTATTTGATGAAGCCAAATACGAGGAGAAACCTCCAGCTTTTTCGCTCAATTACGCAACGTCCAAGATCAAAGGCTTTTCGGCACATGTGACCACGACAGGACTCTATAATCGCGCGGTTGTGAACTATCACAGTCCAAAGGGGAAAAAGAAGATCCACCACACCTTTATGCCCCCCAACGCTCCCAAAACGGGTCGTACGCTGTATATCAATGAGCGCGTAAAGGATAGACGTCAGGCAGAACGAAAAGCCAAAAGTGCGCTGCGCCAAGCGAATAAGGAGCAGAACACGGCAAGCATTACCTTGATGGGAGACGTAAACCTGGTAGCCGGTATGACGTTTATGCTGAACAATTTTGGGGCTGTGAGCGGGAAATACATCATTACCCAAGCTGTCCATGCTTATAGCGGGAATGGCTACGAAACTTCGCTTGCATGCAGAAAGGTATTGGGGTGGTAATGGATATGAAAAACATATTACGTGTCGGCATTGTATCGAGCGTGGACGAGAGGGATGCGACAGCAAGGGTCGTCTTCGGGGATCGCGAGGATGTGGTGTCCTACAACATGGACATCCTTTCTCGAGGTTCTTTTTTGTTAAAAGATTACTGGCTACCGGATGTGAACGAACAGGTATGGTGCCTATTTTTACCGACAGGGAATGCGGATGGGATTATCCTCGGATCGACGTACAATCAAGAGGACCCGGTGCCAATCAAGAACAAAAATAAACGCCACATCCGTTTTGGTGATGGGACATTCATCGACTATGATCGAGAAACGCATACGCTGACCATCGATTTTTTACATCCCGGGAAAATCGTCTTCAATAACGCCGTTATCACATACAACCAAACGACACAGCGAGGTGAACCAGAATGGCGGTCATCGGAAGTCTTGGAGAAGTGATTTTTGAAGTATCTTCCCAGCGTGTTCGTACTTTTGATGAACTGACAAGAAACGGTTCGAGCCGGTGGGTAACCCATGACATCCATCGAAACAAACCGATTCCGGAATTCGTTGGTCCGGGGCTTGAAGAAATTAGTCTTTCCATTCAGTTGAAAGCCTCGCTCGGGGTTGATCCAGAAGCGGAACTGAAAACATTGCGGATCAAAAGGGATACGGGCCAAAGGGATTTATTGGTCATCGGAAACAAACCTGTTTCAATCAGCCAATGGATTACCGAGTCGGTCAGCGAACAACACAAAAACTATGACGGTCGTGGTCGTTTACTATCTGTTCATGTTGAGCTGCGTCTCAAGGAGTATCCGAAAAAGGCGGGAAGCTAATGGCTCAAATCGTAACGATTACCAGTGATTTTAAAGAGATTATTTTCGGCGCGACCGGAGAAACAGAAGTGATCCAAAACGTGAGGACCATCATGCTGAGCATGATTCATACATCTCCGATGTACCGATCATTTGGTTGGGACCCAAACATTGATGCTCCTGTGAATGCTTATATGGCAATCACTTCGGCACGACTCATTGAAAAAATCCAACAATATGAACCCCGCGCAGAGGTCCAGGAAGTTACGTATAAAGGTGATGAAAACGGGATGTTAAAACCTGTGGTAAAGGTGGCGATAAAAGGTGTCTAGGTTTGATTTTTTACCAGATGTATCATTCGCCAATAAATCGCCCGAACAGATCGAAGTGGATCTGATCGCAAACTATGAACAAGAATACAAAAAACCACTTGCACCAGCCGATCCGGTACGACTCTTTATCAAGAGCATCGTGCCTTTTTTTATACAGCAAAGAGTCATTATCGATGACTCTGCCAAACAGAACCTGCTTAAATATGCGAGAGGTAAGTACCTGGACCAAATTGGTATCTTGCTTAACGTAGTAAGAATACGGGCTACAAAGGCTAAGACTACGGTTCGTTTTACCTTATCGACACCAGTATCTCAGACGATCCCAAAAGGGACACGGGTCACAGCAGGGGACAACGTATTTTTTGCAACAACAGTGGACGTCACAGTCTCAAGCGGGGAAACGAAAGTAGAGGTCAAAGCGGAATGTGTTTCCGTGGGTGTGATTGGCAATGGGTATCCAGTGGGGAAGCTGACCCAATTGGTTGACCCTTTGCCATTTGTCCAATCGGTTTCCAATGTCACAGAATCGGGCGGCGGGGCAGATGAAGAGGACGACGATTCATATGCAGAACGAATCCGGCAAGCACCAGAGAGTTTTTCCGTAGCTGGACCATCTGGAGCTTACGAGTTTTGGGCAAAGTCCGCCAGTACCCTTCTCGGGGACGTGAATGTATCAAGCCCAAGGGCTGGAGTAGTAGAAATTCGACCTCTGCTCAAAACAGGCGAGATACCTGATCAGACAATCCTCGATCAAGTCGCTACAGTTTGCAATGATAGAAAAATTCGGCCACTCACCGACCAAGTTTTTGTTTTGGCCCCGACTCAAAAAACATACAACATTGAGGCCACTTACTGGATTGATACAGACAAGGAAAGTGCTGTTACAGCGATACAAGCCAAAGTGAATCAAGCTGTCACTGATTATCAACTGTGGCAAAGAGCTAAACTTGGCCGTGACATTGATCCATCCGAGCTGGTTTTTCAAATGAAAAAGGCGGGAGCTAAACGGGTATCTGTGACAAGTCCAGTTTTTACCACGCTAACCGAATCGCAAGTAGCCAAAGAACACACGGTCAATGTGGTGTATGGAGGGTTGGAAAGTGGTTGATATCTACAACGCAAAGCTCTCGGACATCCTTCCACCATCCATAAAAGAAGACAAGCAGATTCGAGCATTGGCCGCAGCGATTACAAAGGAAATGCAGGACATTTCCTCTGATATGAAACTGGTCCTGATATTCGCTCGGATCGATGAACTAGATTCAGAGGTTGTGGACATTTTAGCCCACCAATTGCACGTTGATTTCTATGATTCAACGTTATCCCTTGAAAGTCGGAGAGAGCTCGTCAAAACAGCAATTGGAGCGCATCGATATAAGGGCACGCCCTGGGCAATCGAGCAGGTCGCATCTATTGTGTTCAAAAATTCATCGGTCCGTGAATGGTTCGAATATGGAGGAGAACCGCATCATTTTCGAATTGAGACAGAACAGTTGATTTTTGAGCCGGGGGATCTGGCAAAGTTCCGCCGTCTGGTGGAAGGAGTAAAACGTAAAAGCTCTTGGCTGGATGATATTGTTTTCAAAATTATTGCGAGCACGATCTGTGTAGAAATTTCAGCCAAGAATTTTGACATCGATTATTTCGTGTGCAATACGTTTTATCCAGCCGAAATCGTTGTCAATGCCCCGAGCTTACCAATCTTTGTTGCCCCAGGCATGCCCATGTTTACAGCAGCGGAATAAATAAAGGAGGGAGTCTCATGCCTATCGGCACCAAACACATATTACGAGATGGTGGACTGCTACCAATCCCGCAATACTTTAATGCCACAAGGGATGAATTTCAGGAGATTCAGGGTAACAAAGGAGCTATGTTTGTGCAACTTCGCGGCTTATCTGCGAAAGAGCCTATTAGCGGCTCCGCTGACACAGATCATATTTTCAACGAGCCTATGTATGGCTTTGTCATTAAGAATGACGGAACGAATGATCTGACATTTACGATTAACAACTACACGTTTACGGTCAAAGAAGGCGAAGTGTTTGAAGATTCATTTGAGCCTTTTACCCAAGTGACCATAAAAACAACTTCTCCGTTTCGGGCATACGGGAAGGGGTGATCAAATGGCAATTAAAGTGGAGCCAGCTTTCCTCGAATTCATTCGCAATACGGTGAGCGCAAAACTCAACAATGCCATCATTACCGTTGATGGGAAGTCTGTCATTCATCCAATCACACAGACCAAACACATGACAAGTGCGAATAAGACGGTTGTGGAGTTGTACGTTTATTTGGACGCAACTGACGCAGCAGGTACTATTACAGAGGCGAAACTGGTCGATGCAAGCGGAGCCGCAATGATTTCCTCTGATGCAAGTATCTCCTCGCACGAAACAGGTGCTTTGCTACTGTTCGAGATTCCTTTTGAAGTGAGGAGTGTGTGAGATGCCTTACGAACGACAATTTTGGGTAGACAGGCTTGTGAATACAGAAACAGGTGAAACGATCCAAGATGGCACCCGTTTCACCGCAAGGCGCATGAATCACATGGAAGAAGGTATCAAGGGACTCGATGACATTGTCATCAGGATGGAAAATCGTATTCTTCACCTGCACGCCAAGATCACGACGGGAGATAGGACTGCCGGAAATAATGGGATTTTTGTCGATACGTTTGACGGCATCCAAGATGCGGTCATTGCCTTAGACAAAACGAAAACATCGATCCAGTCCGTATCAGGAACCAATGTTACTGTCGCGTCTGTTGTAGGCTTCACGGTTGGACAAGAAGTTACCCTAGCGTCTGTTGCCAATCAAGAAGAACGAATTATCACCGCAATCAACACGTCGACACGGGTAATTACGCTAAATACAGCTCCTACATCTACCTATACCGAAAACGCCATACTGGCACGGTCAACAGTTGAGATCGATACGGCAGCCAAACGAATGCGACGAGGGTCAATTGATACGTATAGTGTGAAAATAGCCGTAACGTAAGAAAGGAGGCGGTTGGATGGCGAGCAAATCAACCGTTGTTAACTTCCCCGAATCTACATCACAAAGCCGGTCACAAAAGATAACCATTCCCAATTTGAAACGTGTTGTTTCTGTTACGGTCAACACCGGTAAGGTTACACACTCCGTCAATGGCAACGAAGTGACGATCAATGTCAGCGACGGCTCGTATACCCGGTATACCACCTCAAGTAGTACCGCATCCAAAACGGTGTCAGATACTCGTACCAGCAGTACAGACAGTTTTTCGTCCACCATCAGTTATAACGATGGTACATATAGCGGAACATTGTCCAAGTCAGGAAGTTCGACCTCTTATGTCGTGAGTGGTAGTCCTCCTGGTCAAAAAACAGCATCTGATACTCGATCAGCTTCTCATGAACGTGCGGTAGATTGTTCTCAGGCGCAAAGCGGTGCATTAGCGAATCTACCAGCTTCTGTATCTTATTCAGACGGTGAAGGGTATTCAGGGGTTTTGCAACGGACTGGGACGTCTGTTGGATCTTGCCAACGCTATTACTATGGGGACGGCAGGTATTTGTATACAGCTTCTGCAACAGGGAACTATTCTGGACAGGTTTCAAAGCCGGACACACGGGTTTACAATTACTCACAAAGCTATTCCGGTACAGTCTATGGTCCTTCTCAAACTTACTTTACCTACTACTATGCATATACCGTAACTGTTACTTATGAAGACAACTTTGGTCAGACGCTGACACTCTCTGCTCCAGCAAACGGAATGAAATTGTCTGTAGGCAACACTTATATGGTCACGGGCACCACATTGGACACCGATCCTGGTGATATCGTTTCTGTCTATGTACGTGTAAACAAAGGGACGAATTATCGGATTGCCCAAGGCTCAGTCGATGGGGTAAATCCGTTAGCCTTTAACAAGACATTGACATTGACAGGGGGAGCATTGAAGGATGGTACGACAGCCGTTTCTGGGCTACTGGATGAGGGAGCAACCCATTTACTAGAAGTGTGGTCAGAGGACAATAAGGGCGGAACCTCGATCATTGCAGAACGTACGTTTACCGTTATGCTGAATCGCCCGCCAACTCTTACACACACATTTGTGGCGAACAATGATAACTTGTCGGATGATTCCCCCATTACGATAAACGGCACGGTTTCCGATCCAGACGGACAAGCAGTATCCATGAAGTATCGTCTAAACGGCGGTGCAGATGTACCCATATCGATCAGCGGTGGCGCGTGGACGATAACCGTCACACCAAAGCAGATGGTTAATGGATCGAACAGTCTTGTCATAACAGCAGCAGATTCATTGGGAGCAACGACAGTCCTCACGTTTTCCCTGACCCGATCGGTGACGAAAACACGACTCAAAACTTCCCATGCTCGCTACAAGCTATCTCCTCAATCAACCACAGCCAAAGAAGTCCTAGCTTGGCTCCAGCATGAAACAGGAGATTTGAATGTGGACGGAGCTCTTTCTATCGTGGCGGCTGGCGCTGCCGAATCCTATAAGGCCATGACCAAGACGTCTGCCCCTGTTATCACAGGGATCGTGGAAACAGAGTTCATTGGAACGTATGCGACTGGCAACGCCCAACTCCATTTGAAATTGACGTTGTCCAGTAATGACGCAAACTCAACAGCGGCTGCAACGAGTTTATCGGGGGCGATTAAAGCATGAGATACCGAAAGCGTAATCCTGATGGATCGTTAGGGGAGTGGGTTTATACGCCAGCAGGAGAGGAAGAGCGACAGCAGGAAGAGGCTCTGCAAAAAGAACTGGAAGCCCTTCGAGAAGAGAATGAGAAGTTGAAAAATGCTCAAAAGGGCGGTGGTGATCATGGCATGGTCAATCAGCAGGAATAGGAAGAATATTGAAAGCCTAGCAAAGTTGCAACGCTCCTTTAAAAAGGGACAGATTGTTGAGCCGTGCTCAGACAGTTCAGCATGGTATAAAGCATATGGCACTGGCACGGTAACATTCCCGGATGGCAAACTTCGTATGATGTCGGCAGGTACTGATGTCGCCGCCCGCCGTGGTTGCCTATTCAATCTAAGAGGTGCAAAAACATTAAAAATCCGTTTTTATCTCGATAACCATACGGATATGTATGACATACAGTTTTACTTTTCCCATGACTCAACATTCACGGATTACCTTACCTATTCAATCCGTTTCTGGCGGTTGTCCGCAGGTTGGAACGAACACATTATCGACGTTAATAAGCTCGTAGTTAGGGGAGTGGGGAGTCTTACTCGCGAAATTGTGTCTATGCAAATCCGCGTGCTGGCGTATGAGGGCAAAACGGCATCCGTTACTTTTGATCCGATCATTCGTGATGAATCGCAACGCGGGAAGGTCATCTTCATGTTCGATGATGGCTGGGACTCGCAATATACGGAAGCGTTCAAGTATATGCGTAAGTATTCTATGCCTGGCGTGATCGCAGTCATTCCTACCCGTGTGGGAACCCCTCACTATGTCACGATGGCGCAGCTTAAGGAAATTTATAGTTATGGCTGGGACTTGGCAAACCATACGGAAAACCATCTTGATTTGGCGACCTTGGGCAACCCTATGCTCATCGAGCAAGAGATTTCATTGGGAGAAGCATGGCTCAATGCAAATGGATTTTCGCGAGCCTCAAACATCGTCGCATATCCATTCGGCTCCTATGACAACAGGGTGTTACTAGCTATGCAATCGAGGAGAGCAGGACGCATCGTCATGGATGACACTGTTACTCAACCACCTCCAGATAAGCGCCTTGTAAAGATTCAGCGTGCTGATTATACGGCCGTGCCAGACAAGCTGAATGGATTTATCGATGAGGCTGCTTACCTTGGCGGTGTTTGCCTGTTCTTGTTTCATAAGATCGTGAGCGGAACAGCCGCGGACAATCTTGAATACAATGTGGATTTCTTCAAACAGGTTGTTGATTACGCCTATTCTCGGAGAGCTGACATTGATACCGTGACGTTCAGTGAATGGCTGGACAGTTGTGGGATGTAAGGAACCAAATAGTGTTTTTGATGGGGAGCTGCTGCTGCGGCTCCTTTAATTTTTGCCCCGTGGGGGTTAGGAGAAGATGAGTTGATGAAATTTCTTCAAAGCCTAGAAAACGTAGCAACCCCAGCAAACGCTTGGGCGACAACAGCGGGTGCAATCATGTCGCCCGTTTTTTACTATCTATACGGAACGAACCGCCAAGACATCCTGATTGTGCTCTTTTTCATGATTGTCTTGGATTGGATCACAGGTATTTCCGCAGCCAAAAAAGACCAATCCTACTCATCTGATTATGGGTTGTCTAGAATCCCACGCACAATGTTCCTCTTTGCTCTACCAGCCTTAGCCAATCTCTTAGATCGTGTTATGGGCACCCCTGTTTGGTTTTTGGTTAAAAACCTTGCAAGAGGGGCATCCTGATGGTACATTTAACTTAACATTCGCCAAAATGTTGTTAAACGTAGCGACTTCCATCATAGATTAAGTCGTTACTCGACAGTGGGCCCTCTGCAAGGGCTTATTTTTTTTGTCATTGCAAGCCTCACCCTTTCCTTTTGTTTTCAATTTCAAAATTGAAGTGATCCGTTTTTTTAGGGGATACTCCCCCTAGAAAAGACTCCGGTATACATACTGTCTTCCGCCGCCCTCAGAAAGCTGAACTTCCTCTCTACTTACCAATCTCATGTTATAAAGATCTGATAATTGAGTACTGGCAAGGTTTAGTTTCTTGTCCATAGATTCTGAGATTTCACGAGCATTTGTTTCCTTGGCTTCGTATACAAATCCAAGGACGTCCTTCAGGGCTTTTCCCAAGTAACCTAATATCGCAAATGACGAGTTTTCTTTAGCTATGACTGCTACCTTTGCATCCTCTAATGAAATATGGATATTGTAGGCATGGTCATACTCATCTTCAGGACTTAGGTTGTCAAGAAAAAGATACTTGTCGTGATCTTTTGAGTTCTCCTTAAGCCATTTAATTACCTTGGCTATTAGCTCGTCTGTACCTGAACCATTAATGGATTCAATAGGAGAGAGATCATAGTAAAATACACTGCCTTTTGGAGCTTCTTCAATACTAGCCATAATTCTGCTTTTTGTCGCCTGTAATGAAGGTCTGTTTAACCAGTTGTTTTTCTCAACCTCACCCAAAAGCTCGATTGGTTTCATTGAAAATCACCTTCCTAACGATTTCAAAAGTAGTTTTGAAACCTAAATTAAATCTACCAATAGTTTTAGAATATGTCAAATGATATTTTATATACGCAATTCGATATGAAAAAAAGTTCCCCAAAAATATTTACCAGAGTACATTAACTCTAAATTTTCAGGATAAATTTGGTAGGTACTGTCATGCGTCCTTAGATAAAATGCCGCATTGTACGAATTATTGAATGTTGTTCTTTTTACGTCCATTAACCCCCTGCCACGATCACCGTCAATATAACGAGATGCCCTGGTCATTACGGCCTGCCTAATTACCTCGTGCTTTCTTTGGTTTGGCAAATATTCATGTAATGATCGATAAATCCCTATGCCATTATCTCCAATTGTTATCTCAACTGTCCCTCTTGTCGGATAATATTGAATGCTTGCATATGCATTCCATTCGCCATGTTCCACTGCATTGCTAGCTAGCTCAGTAACAATCCTGATGATGTCAGAAATTCTGATCCCTTCGTAAGAACCGTTCCCAAGAATATTCCTTATTGCGATACAAATTTTATCAACTTCATCTGCACTATTTAATTTTTGAATCTCAAGTAATTTGTTAGTGGTATCTTTCCGATTGCGATTGTAGTAATAATGCATATCAATCTTTTTTTCGAAAGAATTCCTCACCTCACTCGGACAATACTTAAAAAAATCCATGCGTTCCATATAACTAATTACGTTAAGTTCTTTGGGAATTGTAACGTCCAAATAAAAGAAGCGTTCTAATGTATCCAATGCCGATAGTAATCCAATGCACCCTAGCGAAGAAATCATAGTTAGTTCACTAAGATCAATTGTCACTGTTTCTGCACTTTCTGTTATGTCATAAACTTCACTGGATAAATCCAACAAGTAGTGCACATTATCTATGTTTTTTAGTCTACCACTATAAGCCAATACGTTCACACGATCACCATCTGGGCTTCTAATTTTCCCATTATGGTAACATTTTTTAACAATTACAAAAACCCCCCCAATTTTTTAGGGGGGCTTCTGAAATTCATTCTTTTATGACGTGCTTACGCAAATACTTATACATTCGTTTAACCAATCCAGTCCACGCGTTTTTTCCACCGATCAAGGCAAAGCCCGCTCTAATCCGTGCTGGCAAACGGTCATAACGATCAATGACGGCCTGTTCTTTCTGCTCAAGGTATTTATAGATGCCAGGGAAGTGACTCTCCACCTCTGCAATATAGCCCATAATCCTTGGGAACAGATCGGCTGACATTAACAACACCACCAGCATAAGTAGAGTGATCAAAGCACCCCACTCCTGCCAGAAAAACATTGCTTGTTCGCTCATGTTGCGACACATCCTTTCGATAGCTTCACGGTATATGATGCTTGATCCCATTCCACTTGTAAGCCAAGCGCAGTAGCAAGCTCACGAGCAGGAGCATAGGCTGAACCGGATACAATCGTCTCGTCTAAGTCCTTGCCGTTTACACGCACATCTTGGGTCGCCGCGATCCACTCCACTTTTCCGCCAGCAACATTTGCTACCGCTCTGACAGGTAGCATGGACACACCATCCTTTAGGAAACCAGTCACCGATAACAACGAACCATTCAGGCTAATAGCAACCGGTACTTGCTGTGGTTTGTCCCGCTTTTCCACAGGCTTCTGTAAATACTGTGAATAATCCGACCGAAACTTCCCCATCGGGAATGCAGGGCAGTTTTTCCACGCATATCCGGGGTACTCCTGGTGACCAAGCACCTGTTTCATTGTTGGTATTTGCACCTGTAGGTGTTGGATTAGACGATTTGCCGCCTCAAGCTGCGCAGGTGTCGGTTTCTGTGTTCGGAAATCCCCCACAAGGCAAATGCCTAGTGCATGACGGTTGCTATTGCCCACGTGGTAGGAAATTGTTTCTGGATCGTTACACCAGTAAATAACGCCGTCCTTTTGAATCACAAAATGATAGGCAATGCCCGGCCATCCGTTAGTGCCCACATGATATCTCGCAAATGCTTCCGGTGATCCGCTTTTTGTAGCTGAATGATGCATGGCTGCCGATCGGATGTCAGTCAGCTTACGCCGTCCATACCTTAGTGTTTTGTGGCGTGGTAAAGAGGCACGTACGTCCATCACGCGCGCGCCTGATATTGTCATATTCATAATTATTTGTACTCCTTTCTCGCAGCTCGTTCTGCTTTCGTTTTAATCTCTGATCCCACCAATTTTTCAACCGACCTTGGCATAGGCCAGCCTGCGCGATGTGCATTGGCTGTCAGGCTTGTCCAAGTGTGGTAGATAAGACCGAATGTGACGCCATAGAACAAAAAC